>Ga0065711_1007714_pt1 | contig 26679 bp, 17 predicted proteins | sample Hoacrofraction12_FD_59098 | JGI IMG/M metagenome (GOLD analysis project Ga0065711, IMG submission 59098) | Hoatzin crop microbial communities from Cojedes, Venezuela - Epithelial fraction 12 v2 (version 2) | ecosystem: Host-associated > Birds > Digestive system > Esophagus > Crop | place... | reverse complement strand
TCCTTCTCTGGAGATATTCAAGACCCGCCTGGACAAGGTCCTGTGCACCTTGCTGTAGGTGACCCTGCTTCGGCAGGAGGGTTGGACTAGATGACCCACAGAGGTCCCTTCCAACCCCTACCATTCTGTGATTCTGTGATTTCACAACCAAACGGTTTAAGAAAGTGGCCTTAAGAGACAAAATTTTGAAATGTAACTGAGAAAAAACTTGCACCATGTAGCCTCCAGAAGTCACACAGATGTAAAACTGCTAACAAAGACACCCTGGTTTCGTTTGTCAGTAAAGGTAGGGAAAGGAACGTAGGCTACAGTGGCGACAAATGTTCTCCAGGTTTCCTAGCATCTATTGTTAAGACCGTTCCGTTTATCACAACCACACCAAGCGCCAAGCTTGCTTAACACGTTAGGAGCTACCTCATAACGGACCACTTTTCAGAGAGCAAAATTCCTTCACTGACAAGAAGATGATGTTGGAAGTCTGTTTTGCTAATTTTTAAGAACTCTTACACGCAATTTTACCTAAAAATCATCACATCCATCCTCTGCTGCATAACTCTTGGAAATTCTGTCCAAAAACCTCAAAACCTTTTGCTGGACATCAAAATCCTGTTCTGGTGAAAAAACTACCGCTTCTTATGCAATCTCAGGGTCTCTGAAAAAAGGTAAAGTTTGCCTTATGTCTGTAAAGACAATTGCCAATGTATTTCAGGGTTGTTTGCAAACCTTTATTTACTAACATAAACTCCTCAACTGTGCGTCCAGCAGGAACTGGGGCTTGCAGCTCTGCCATGCCTTGGAATAAACCTTCCTATGTTCCCTCTGCAGGTACACACAGCACAGCACCACAGAAAACCTAGCATCCTGGTAACCTCCCGCCATCCTGTTTCCTCGGCTGACGCAGACGAGATGGATGCCATGGAAAAATGGTGTAAGTGAAGTGGGTGCAACTGAATCGGAACGGCTAGGAGTGAAGGGCGTGAATGTGTGTGAAATTACATCAGAAGAGACCAGGGTATAGAAGCAAGAGAACTCAGCTACAACAGAACATAAAGTTGAGGGAACATTAGATCATTATCTTTTGCTGCTCTACAGAAAGTAGCTCAGACAAAACAAAAGAAATTTCTCCCTGTCTTTTAAGATTAGCATACCTCAAGGATAACCCCTAGCCTTGGCTCATTTTAGCCCCGTCAGCTCAAGCTGCAAAGGCGCACGCTTTGATGGAGAAGTTTAGACTGTAAGGAAATGTAGGTATATACAGCTGTTGCATCCTTTTTTCCATTACAAAGACAAACCAAAAAATCAGTTACAATCAAGAACCACATTAAGTTGTAAAATCAAATATTCTAAACTAGGAAAAGCCCAAGGCGGTAATACTTATTGCAGTATGGCTTAATTCACTGCCCCTTCCCAAATGCACCACTGTAATTGATTTTAAAAAATAAATACAAAAATCACATACCTTTTTTTTCCTGTAGGTCCCTCCACCTCATTATGTATTCTGGATGAGCCTGTTCAGAAGAATCAGGACTGTCAGTGAGGCTTTTGTCCAGAGTTTCTTTTGCAAATCAGTGATAAATTTAGGAGCTGTGTCACTTTAACGCTTTGCCCTTTGATGTCCAGAATCAGAAATTTGCAGGAGAGCACCAGCCACAGCAAAACTTGCCCATTCATTATTGATTTTAATTTGTACTGGAAAAGAAACATGTTTGTCTACAGACGAATGGTCATACCAGTGCATCTAGATAGTAACTTTACTTCCTTCCTGAGAACTTTTTGCCCTTGGGCACAACAAAAATGGAAGTCAGCATTCTTGGATACCATCCCCTTCGTTTGTCCGTGCTAAATAAAGCTTGGTATGGTTGCTAGAGAACATAGGCAAGATTCTGTAAGAGCCGCTGCAGGCTCCTAGAAAGTCCCCTTTAAACAGCGTATGGCCGAGACGGCCTTTTTAGGCAGGAGTTCCACAGATGTACAGAGTCTCCAGAAGAAAAAAAGGCCTACTGATGACACTGCATATGAAGAACTGCGCTTCAATACTGCTGTTTCAAACCAGATTTCACACCAGACACTTGGGATTGCAAAAAACTTCAGTGTACACTGCAATTTTATGTACAATTGTTTCAAACAGATCTCCTTTCCCTCTTTTCTCAAGAAAGAAGGAAAATCGTTTGTACCTTCCTCAAAAAGACTTATGAAAATACTTCTGAGAATTAAAGTGATGAGCTTGAAAGATACAAAAATGAGAACAAGCTGAAGTGGCTTCCCTCCACCTCAACAGGAAACTTTTACAGTATGACTGGTTTATAATACACCTGTTTTGCTAAGATGCACCTAGCAGTCATGAGCCATCATCTGTTCCTACCTGTTTCAGATCTCTCTTTCGGCTAGTCTCTCAAAACTCATTTTTTTCAGCCCTCCACCCTCTCTACGGGCACTTGCTTGCTCCTATCGTGCAGAACTACTGAAGGAATGAAGATGGCAGGCCATCTGTAACAGAGAATTATTGTTAAATGAGAAAGCACTCGAAATAGATTAGAACGCACCTGTTAGTCTCCAAGGGAACAGTTCCGCAATAAAGACTTCAAGAAGTTCCAGCTGTTTTCACCTAGAGAATTTCAGAACAACGCATGCTGCTGAAAAAAGTCACTTTTCATTTCCTAACAAATTAGTACCTTCAGAAACAAAGGGTCCCAAGTTGCTGTTGCGCCACCCCAAGCCCCTAACAAAAACCTTAAGCCTCACCAGGTAGGGTGGAATTTTCTTTTACGCTGAACAGCTCACAACAGCACATTTATGTACAACAGTAGAGAGCAGTCAGCTAAGAACCCTGCACTGAACTCGCCAAGACGGAACCTGGATCACTCAGCTCGAATCAAGGACTCTCAGAACACCACGCCTGAGAACTAGACATGACTTTTGTTCTCCTACAACCATACGATAACACACACCACCAGAGTGATTTAACCTCGCGTTTTATGTGGTTTGCTGTCAGACAGCAAGACCTTTTTCTTTTTAGTGCACATGCAGAAGGAAAAAAGCACATGATGAAATAAAACGCCTTTTTTATCTCAAGGCTCTTTATAGGAATTATAGCACAGGCTGTATTATCTGGGTTTTTAAACAGCCATAGATGCTAAAAGACATGCTAAATGTGAGCAATATACATACTTTCCACGACTGATTTTACACATACCATACACAATAAACTGCTTCACTTCTGAAAATTTAAGCAGCTAATCCATCCACCCCCACAGCCAGGATACCGTGGATGAAGCGATACCAACAACAAGCAACTAAACACCACTTTTTCCACAAACATATACCACCACTACTAGACCCATCAGCCAGACTACAGCTCCACTGCTGCACGACAAAGATACACACATTAACTACAGTTTGTACATTTTTCTTATTTATTCAAAAGCTAGGGGATGACAAAAAGGGTTAAAATGTTTTATGCCACCTATTACATGAACAAATACTTAATCCAAAGGGACTCGTTTTACAAGCCCCTCTGTCCAAAAACCACACACAAATTAGTTTTTATACACAAACGTTTATTTCTCAAATAAACTTCCCCCTTAAACACAAGGAATGAAATCTAAATCTTCATAAAGATGAATCCAAAACGAAATCCCTCCAGTACATTGTAATCACTGTTTTCTTGGTCACTACTGGCTTTAACTGTTTAACATCAAAAAACAAGGACATATTTAAAAAATCATGCTACTGGATTCCTAGCTCTGCCTCTGACCAGCTCTATACTGATCTTCAAAATTTTAAAATTTTACACCATCAAATCTGAAGCGTTTAATTGAAGAACGGCTGTGCATTAAAGACAAACAACTGAACAAGAAGATTATAAGATGTAATCAAGTTCATAACGAATATAGGTGTTCTTTTCATCGTTATAGATTCTTGGGTAATGTGCTATCAGAGCATCCTGCGATCCGATGTAGATTGAGTTATAGATCTTCCAATAAACGTCTCTGACTTTCCTGGCAGGGTGAAACAAACCCTAGAAAACAGAACAAAATTTATTAAGAGGTTGATGTCTAAATGTCTGCTATTGAATTTCATCAACTTTTGCACAATAAACATTTAAAAAAGCAATTACAGTAACACCATTTACAGCAAAGAAGGTACCCTAGATGTGTCATCCTCAATTTTTGTGACTACCTAAACTAGCAAGTAGTAGCACAGTATTAGAGACAGATTTTATGATCTTTTTTCTGCAGGGAGAAATTCCATTGAATGTATTTCTAGTTTTGTACTCTTCTTTTAAAATAAAAACTAAAACTTGCTGTGGTAAATTTGGTTGGAACCAAGTTTTGTCTTGTCTCTGGCTCTGCTAACTGTGATTTGTGCAGAGAGAGATAGGAATAAACCTAAAAAACTGAGCAGAATGTGAAAGCTCTAGAAAAAAATAGTTCTATATAATATGACTATACAAGTAGTATTTGCAAAAAAATACACTGTGCAAGAGACTTCTTTCACCTTCCCACTGGTGTCAGTGTCTTTGTGATGAGCTCCTCCCCCCAAAACACAGTGAAATTCCCTATCTGCAACTACTTAACACAACGCTGCCGCACCTCCTCTGCGTTGATCTGCACTGCGTTCACCCTTGGTTCCCCCTGTCCGGGGAGCGCAGATTCTCCAGCCAACGCAGCCGGAGCTGCTACACGCAGTCACACAGCGGAGCAGCCCGCAGCTTCTCCCGCCACATGCACATCTACAGAAGCTGCCCTGACTGGTGGGGAGTGATGGTGTCAGGTCCGATCAAAGCCCTCTTTTCGCTCTTACACAGTTTTAAATGTCTTGCTGATTTACTTGGCTAATGATAAATAATGCTGATGTAGAAGTAAGCCTATCCTCTTGTTTATCTCACTTGCTACTTGTTCTCATAACCCCTTGCGCTAATTATTCATTCCCCAGTCGTTAGTTCGTGCCCTCAAACTTTGTGAGCTGCTTCCATTTTACAAGTCACAGCGCCAGAATATTTTAGCCCATTTATATCGTAAGTCACCTGCTACTTCTAAGCAAGTTCCTCGATGTATTCAGCTATCTCACAATACCGAAATCTCTGTGTGCTGAATATTTCAATTAGTGCAGGCCTTGGTACAGAATGCCATGTTTAGAGAATACTTTAGAGACGAAAAGCCACACTGATTTCCTTTGCTGGAAACCATCTCCAGTTGACTTTTTTGTCTCCTGGGAAGCAGTCCTGCCTGATGGCTCCTGTCTCTGCTACCCCAGCAGACAGAGGACATACCTGTAAACAATACTGCAACATTCTGCAGGGACCGATAGCAACTCGGAGGCCCTCCAGAGCCCCCATAACTGCCTGAATGACGTGAGGAGAGGTTTCAAACACATTGGGCCATACGTAATTTAACAGATGATTAAGGGAGTCTTCACAGCCAAACCCATAAACACCAAGAGACATGTGCTGCACCACGGCACTGGCTGTTTGTCTGTGTACAAGATCCCTGCAAGGAGAATAACAGTCTGTTAATAAATTGTACTTAGAAACACCATGATTGGACAGACATAGTATTTCTTTTCAGTAAATTTTTTTCAAGCACTAATATACACTTTCAGCCCATATTTACCGACAGCAAGAGGCAGAGTAACAAAAAGCAGTAAATTAAAAAAAGAGACTTTTCTGACAAATTACTGCGCTCTAATTCTGCAGCAAAAGTACTAACAATAGAAATTATCAAAAGCTGTTTGAAAGCAAGAAGTCTTGACTCACTTCAGATTTCAATCTTCAAAAATATGAGTAAAATAGGAGTATATAATCTGAATTATTTGCAGACAATGGCTTCAACATGCTGGTCACTTAGCATCTTAAGCAAATACGGACAATATGCATCTCTGCTGTTGTTAAGACCCAGCTGCACACTTAAAATATATGACTACGGCTAAAGTTACCCGCAGACAGAAAAAAGTGCCCTCACCTGTCCATCAAAGCATCTTCAAGCAACGGTGTAACAGCATAGATGTAATCTTTTCCCATCTCTCCAATGTATTCAAACAGGAAAGAAAGAGATTTTAACACACCATTCTGGACATTCAGTTCTGGGACTCTGTACTCATTCATGAGCGCAGGCAGCACTGTGAAAGGCGAGCATGTTTCAGCGACGATAGCAATTGCTACTGTCGTACATACTCTGTTCTGCCTCTCCTGTACTTTCAGGTTATTTAGCAGTGTAGCCAATACATCGTGAGGCCTGGAAGAGATAACACGCACATCCACGTCAACAGATTCCGTGAGAATTTGGGTAAAATCAGTTGAGTTTCAAACAGCAAGTGGCAGAAAAGCACTGCTTAGCCCTTAAAATCAGTTTAGACAACTGGGAAACGACATAAACCATGAAACTGTAAAACAACTTAAGCAACTGCATGATCTTGCTTTCGTAACCAAAATTTTTTGGTTTCTCTACACTTAGCTTTTTTCCTGTGTTCTGTTCTGCCTCTTGTACACTCTGCAGGACAGGAGCAGCCTCCCCACCACTACTCTGATCCCACCGGTAATTACAAACTTGGATAAAACCACACACATGGACAGAGACAGGCAATGTCCTGTACAGATAAGCACAGTTACAGCATTCCTTCGTTGCTTGCTGTAGCTGTATTAAGTCAGTAATTGGCCACTTATTTAAGAATATGCACAAAGATAGGAATTGTGCTTCACTCAACGATTTGCTGACCTGCAGTATTGCCGAAGTGGCAAGAAATCCCTTGCAAATCTATAAAACTATTGATTTGGGGAAACAGAAGAAAAGAGAGATTGAGTATTTGAAGGACAGTTTATGAAAGAACAGTGAGAGGGTCTGAATGCATATCACAGTGTCAGAAATCCATGACACAAACAGCTCTTAATACCAAATCATACTCTAACCTTCCTCGTCTACAAATTTAGTTCAAAAGTTCAGCACTCGATGTTAATGAAGAATAGGTGATTGTATTCTCCTTCTACAAAACGAGCAAAATCAAGTTTAAACATTTAACACGTTAAATGTAGAGAAGTCTGAATATTTCTCACCAGAAAACTCACAATCATCACTAGGTTAGGTAACAGTGTGCAGAAGCAGATAAGCATTAGACCCCTTACCCAATAGCTTTCGCAATATAACCAAAAGTGTTCACGGTGGCTCTTCGGATAGCTTTCTTGTGAGCTTTTAGTAATTCAAGCAGTTCAAAGCAGATCCTCATCCATTCTCTTGCAGAAACATACTCCGCACCTCTGAAAGAGCACAAAGCGAGTTACCTCTTCAGCCACGTTAGAAGTTTTTAAACAAAACCACGTAAGATGCAGCGCCTATCCATTTATTTTTAACAGAGGGATACTGCTTAAGCGCTTTCCTTATTTAGGCATCTGCTAGTATTAGACTTTCACTCATTAACAATGAACTCAAAACTTACTATATTGTGTGCATTCTAAGTTTGCCTAAATGGACAATGTCCATTTTGCACTTTGTAAGAAAGTATCACTACAACACGTTCAACAGACCATCTGTTACACATCTCATCTTAAGCTTTCTGCACAACTTCAGAAATAACTAGAGATATGACAACAAATACCCAGGTGCCACATCTGATACTCAGACGGAGCTTTTGCTACCGTTGCCCACACGGAGGGTCAAATCTTTCAGCATCAGTCAGCTTACCGGTCTGCAATGCGCCCGACAAGATCAATACAATTCTCCTGCACTTTCTCGTGTCTGTTCTTCAAAATAGGCGTAAGCCGTGGCAGCAGATCTTTGATTGGTGGCGTCATCTTGTGCATACCTATAGATTCAAAGAGGCATATTTAGTTTTATAATGCCTTTTAATTTTGCTCTTGAACAGCCGTGTAATCAGTACACAAACGTACCTATAACATTGACAATAGCCTTCAGTGCCCCCAGTATGCTGCCCAGTACTTCAGGATATTCTTCACCCAGGTACTCATACAACACAACACCCAAGTGTCCCATCAGTTTTTCCTACAAACAAACCAAAAGATTTAGAAGTTAAATTTTTCTTCCCTCTCATTACTATGACACACTACAGCAAAATTGGTAGAAGTCAATACAATACCTCTTGACAAGTCTTCATGACAACTGCAGTACGAGAGATCAGGTCAGCAGCCTGTTGCCTAACTTTAGCTGATTTGTTGTTCAAACGCCACAAAACGGTACCACAGATCTGTGGCAAGTAGGGTTTAACTCTTTTGCCTAGAGCATTAACCACTGTGCCAAAACCATTCAGCATCACAGAATCCTGAACATAAAAACAACAGAGGAAAATCAGACCAAAACCAACACTACATTTTAATTAAACTTGACATCTTCTAAAATTGCTATTGAAACGCTAACATTCCAGCCCTAATTTCTGGAATTCATTGATTAGCGCCCTGACATCTAAAAATGGATTCTAAAAACCTAACTTAGAAGCATACATTCCTGCGTAACGAACAGTGGGCTAGCTTATGGTTAAAGTGAAGCAAATACTTGGCCATACCTCTGTGGTCTGCTCCTGAAAGGCGTACAAGATACCATCAATAAGCTGTTCTTCCAGTTTGTGATCAATGTCTGCTGCCCCCAGATTCCCCATTATCTTCTCAATTGTTTCCATGACCATTTTTCTGTACTGCTCAGCCTCATCTTTCAGATCATCCACAATTCTAGAAATAATTTCTGCTGCTCCAACTTTATTTGCCAGCTCCACAGTTGTATCAACCAACTGAAACACACAAGCGTTAAGAGAGCAAACATTGTTGAAAATCTACTTTCTACATCTTTTCACTTACATCTTTCCTCCTACATCATTACATCTATAATCTTCCTACATTTCCCTAATCTGAAGAGAAACAGCATCATGCATGTTAAGTGCACTAAGGACAACTTTTTACCTTTCAGAATCATCCAGTGTTTTAAACACCACAAATGGGGTGAACTACCCCACCCTACAACTGATGCAGACTCTGTGAATAGATTTAAAACGTCCTGACAGCCTCCTAAGAACCTGTAAATCTTCTAGCTATACAGCTTCTAAATTGCTAGCCCAAACAAAACTCAGTTTCAGGATACACAAGACAAAATTAAGCATTTAGCCTTAATGATCATTGTAATTGGAGTTTTGTTCTACTGTAAATAGTTTTCCAACTAAAAAAACCAAAATACCTGTCTGTAATTTCTTCTGTCCAATGCCATTCTGTGCTGCCAGAAGTGTTTGAAAAAAGGTGGCAAGATTTCTGTTTTAATGTAGTTTGCTTCAACACCATCTGTACCACAACACTGCTTTACCACCTGACAGGAAATAAAAATCCAACAATTTTAATTCTGTGTAGGGTTTGGGGTGGGGGTTTTTGTTTTAGTTTGGGTTTTTTCTGTTTTTCTAAGAGAAAGAAAAACATACGTATTTTATATTAATGCTAAACAATCACTCTGACATACCTTCAACACAATTTTCTTCATCTCTTCATCAGGAGACTGGAACTCTCTGATAAGGATTAGCATGACTTCTCTGGTATAATAGTTTGCATACTCGGCATCCATGAGCGGAATCAGGTAACCAATAGCCTTCAAGAAGGCAGCCAAACCCTATTTAAATGCAGAAATAAGTCTCTAATGAGTTACAGAAGATACACATCCATTTCAGCTCAAACTAAAGAACGTACTTTAAATATACCTTTCCTCTGTGTTGACGTATACCCTTCCACAAAGGCTTCAGAACAGAATCAAATGACTCAATACCATAGGGAGTAGCTGCTTCAGCCAAAGCAGCAATAGCCAAAGCACTGATGGTGCGAACTTTCTGCTGCTCATCCACCAGACCTGCAAAAGAACAGTGCTTAGTGCCACTTCCTGTACTCCTTGTGACTTCAGTTCAAAATAGCAAAAACAGAGGGGCAGTATAAAAGGGATTAACTTATTTTCAGGAAAACTGAACTACTCCTCCTCTTTCAGAGCCAGCTGAACTGTTTCTCAGTTTCAAAACAACACACAAAACAAGGACTTTACTATCACTGCGCCTCACTGTGGTATGAAAGATTTTCCAGATACAAAGTGAATTTAAAAAAAAATATGTATCTTTGGCTGGGAAAGCAGAACTTACCGTGTTCAATAATTTCAACCAAGCTCCTGAGATGAGGCAAGATAGCACAACCCATCAGAATAGCAATCTGCTGCACAATCTTGATGCCAGTATGCCTAGCCTGCCACGATTTTTTGCTTTTACAGACAGCTTTCAAGAAGGGTAACAGAGAAGGAATGCCCAAAGCAGAGGCAACAACAGCAAAGGCTCGAGCTGTTGTATTTCGGACATATTCATCCATATTGTCAATATCGGGTCGCATGGTGGAGATCATTGTTGCCAAACCAGCAGCCTGAAGGAAAAACATACAAAACATACCAACTGGATTTATGAACAGCACAGTTAATTCTTCTGCTACGCCTATAAACACGCAGCTATATGTAAGCTAAATCGATGCCTTAATGAAGGATGGAACTTTACCTTAGCCAAGTTTGAAATAATTTCTCTGCCTTCCACTCTAGCATAGTAGTCTTCATCAATCAGCAGTGGTTCAATGACAACAAGGATCTGAAAAAGACGAACAAATTAATATTTCCATTCAGTAATACTTCTAGTAGTATTTCTGGCCCTACCAGATGCCACGAAACAGAGATGATTCTATGGATCCAAGCTCAAAGCTTCATGATGACCAGAAAAAATTTAAATGTATTACACTCTTCCTACAGCCCTTTGTCTCTACAGGACCTGATCCGGAGAAACTACCTACATCGGTTAAGATCCCCTTGCCACCCCCAAGTGTGCATGTATCACTTTTACATCATGCCTTAATACTATAAAGGCCACACTTCAATCACACTACAAGAAAATCAGGTTTGGCTTAAGAAATATGAATGCTGATTCCATTAAAAAAACATGATGTTGTTCTCTTCTGATACGCAAATAAAATATGTGCTTCTCCCAGCAATGATCAGGAAAAGCAAATCAANGATGAAATCGTNAACTGCAACAGACCTTGTGTACGTATGGTCGCACCAAGTCATCCAGTTTGTAAAGAATTCTGTCGATGACTTTGACAAGCAGGTGACGCTCCTGATCTTCAAGCGTTGGTGACATCAGCAGAGGCAGAATCTGATTAAACAACGGCCCTGCTCCAAATTCCCGGGCTTTATCAGTAATTTGTCGCAACGCAGCCTACACAAAACCAAACAGCCTACCAGTTAAACTAAGGAAACAACGTTCAACAGTTACAGAGCATGTATGTATTAACCAAGTTAAAATGTAATTCATTGCAACCACAGGCTTCAAAACACTTGCTTCTACCGCTGCAGAACTCTACTCCAAACAAATCTATGCTGATCTGTTTAAAAACGAATGCATGAAGAGAAACACCCTGATGTTAGCTCCCAGGTGTTCAGTTTTCAGGAAAAACATGCTCCTGGTCTGATATTGTAGCTTATACAGCGCTCACTTGCATCCAGGCAGCTTGGTGCTACGGACAACTTAGAGCAAAACTGTGCAGAAAAGACTGCTAATGTCTTGCACAATCTGTAAGGCTGAAACTTAACTATGAGCTACAATGCCAATTCATGTGCAAGAAGCAAAATACAGAAAAATACGAAGCCCTGTAAGCAAAAAGCACTATAAATCTAGTTTCTCATAATTGAAAAAAAAAAAAAATTACATAAGCCATATACTATTTGGTGAATGACATTACCGTACAAAGAGCAGCAAGAGTAAACTGCATCAAATGACAAAAGGCCACACAGATACAGAAGAGGAAGAAAGCACTAAAGAGAGATGAACGTTTAGGAGACTATCTTAGAGTCTCCAGGACAACTGAAACTTAACCCGACAACAAATGCAGATTTTTCAAAAATGAAGTTGCATAAACACATCTGACAATTCACCTTACCTTTCTCATGGGAGGCGTGCCATTCTTTATTTTCAAAAGTAATTTCATTATTTTTCTCTCCTTCTGTTCTTCGGGACTCAGAGTTGATTCATCAACATCAACCTACAAATAATTCCAGACAAATAAATAGGCATTGCTACACATTCAAACGAAACCTGGAAACTTTAATCAGCACGAACGACATCTCATTTACCAGCAGTTTGTCAAAGTACTGGATGTCGTCTGGTTTTAGGAACGGAAGATTGCCAGATGGCTGGTCATTAACACTCTTCATAGTCCGGTCTTCCGTCTGCATGTGGAATCCAGTCATACCACCCAAAGGGGTTGGAGTTGCTGTAAGCTTACGAGCTGGAGTGCGAATAGGAACATAACCAGCTGGTGGGGGAAGAACCTACAGAAGAAAGAACAAAATTTATCTTACCACAACAGATCTGAGAAAAGGAAGGCATCAAATGCAAAACATTACTAAACTTACATCTTCCATTTCATTTGTTTGGGGACCTGTGTGAGTGTTGTCGCACACATTAGATCCCATGTTCACAGCAGTACAAATTCACCATGACAGTTTGTACTGACATATTTCAGAAGAAAGCTGACTTCCACTGCTGAGGGCCTGGATAGTAAGCTTCGAAGTTCCTTTACAAACTACTAAAGAAGCACTTCAATATCTGTATCAACAGTGTATGTGCTGACTTAGAATTCGTAACTCTCTTGTACGTTTTTCCACGTCTGGACTTTATATTTTTATCAGTCCACTCAGAGTTCATTTCTGGCCTTGACAGGCATTCCCAACACGGAGAAGCAGAGTAACTACTGGCCTTTGAGATCACCCTTTCTAATGGATTTACAACAAATCAGTAACCGAATCGAACAAACGTCTACAATTGATAATCAACACACTGTGAAACATTCTACTTCTGGGACAGCTTGGTTTTAAAAAAACAAACAAACAAACAAAAAACAACACACCACACCCAACATCATCAACATCCCTGGTAGGAAAAAAACCATCCTGGTCTGCCCTATTTTAATCCAGATGAATTACCTTGTATCCTTCTGGAAACATAGCATCCAATTCTTCATCAGAAAGTGGTCTGTTTCTCTCATCAATTTCCCTTTCCCAACGCCAAGCCTGCAGCTGTTCAGGAGTCATGCTCATGATATGACCTATATTTAAATTTAAAAAAACAAAAGAAAAAAAAGGTTAAAAAAAAAAAACCCCTATGTAGAATGATATGACTTGTTTACTTAACTTTTAAGTGCTCTCTTCAGCCAAAGTTTCCACAGCACTTGAAATCTGTAGCCAGTAAGGTATCAACCTTTTAGTGAGCCTTTTACCATGTCTTACCAACTAAATTGAACAGGAACAGACATATGACCTTAGTCTCGATTCCCCTGCAGAACCGAGTTGCTGTGGGCATTAAAAATGTTAAACACAGCATATACTGACTGCTTTCACACAGGCAGGAAAACATGTTAGGCAGACATCTATTCCAAAACACAGTATAAAGATAAATGCTTCATTTCCACAAAAGAAAGGGAAGCCTTAGCGAACGGACTGGGCTTACCTGGTGTAGGCGTTGCCATGTTCATGGCTGGTGTACCGATGGGTGTTTTGCCAGGAGTCAGGACGGGAGTGCTGCCACCCATCTGGCTAGCAGGTGTTTCATCCCATCGCGACTTCCTTTTGCTTGCTCCCGGGGTTGGCGTCTCACCAATGGAGTCGCCACCTCTATCTGTACGAGGCGTCTCAGCCCATCCACTGCCATGTCCTGGAGTATCTAAGGAAAAGCAAAGCAATTTTTACAGAAAGCTCAACAGCATGCACTCCAACTACAGTATCAGCATCCAAACCTGATGACAAGTGACTAAGAGGAGGATAACAAAAGAACACCAGGAACTGATCAGGACTAGGAGGCAGCCTTGAAGAGCCACAGTTGTAACTAAAACAAGGTACTAAGGTAAGTGCAAAACGAAACAAAACAGCTGATAAAAAGATGACTACTTGAACTATGAGTGAACTACTCTAATTAGCATGGTAAAAAACCTACCCTGGAGCAGTGAAAGCCTCCTACCAAGAAAAGCCCCTTCCTCATGGAAGGTGCACAGCAAAAGGGGAGGATACTGTGACTTTAAATAGAGATGAGGTGTGTAAGGATCAATGGGAAAGAGGGTGATGAACTGTAACTGCAGAAATACTGATGACNGTTCCTCGAAATGTATTAACGTATTAATGTCTACGGTGTGTTAGCCAAAGGGCACTAGACTTGGAGTCCCACCGAGCACCCACCTCTGCACAGATGTCAAATAAACAAATATCGCAACTCTGATTTTGGGACAACAAACCCGTTTTCAGTCTCTTGTCCTCATGTCCACAAAAATCAACAAAGTATCAAATAAGCAAGTACACTAGACAAAAAGAATATTGAAAAAAACACAGGTATTACACTAAAAAGTTCAACAGAGAACTTCAATTTATGAAAAAAGCGTGTAATCTCCTGCTGGATCTTGGCATAAATACACACAATTCTAAAAAACATAAAAGAACTCAGATATTCTAGAAATCAGACAAGGCACTCCATGAACTCCCTTGATAAAAGCATTAAGGAGCAATGGTGTTTCACTGCTCCCTGACAAGAGCTTCATTCAAATTAGACACCTGAGAAAACACTTCCAAAATCTGTTTTAATGCTAACCTCTTCAAAAAAATTAAGCAGTTCAAAAATACCACACGTAAATGTATCACAAAAAGCAATTCAATGTGAGCTCCTTCACTATACCCTTCACATATTAAAATCCCAACCTGCAGCAGCCACTAGACACACCAGAAAACTTTTGTTCAATTTTTGAGCCGAGGTGCTTTCACAGCTGTGAGCTCAGCCAACAGGCAGAATTCAACGCCACCAACTCAAAAACCTCACTTCACATCACTTTGAGTCTCCTTCTCTGGAGATATTCAAGACCCGCCTGGACAAGGTCCTGTGCAGCCTGCTGTAGATGACCCTACTTCGGCAGGAGGGTTGGACTAGATGACCCACAGAGGTCCCTTCCAACCCCTACTATTCTGTGATTCTGTGATTAGCCACTAGATGTCAGAACACAGTCACTTCCCGCCCGACTTCTGAATCTACTGTCTACATCAGGTGAAAAAATCCTGTACCATCAACCATTTAACACTCCTTACGCGGTTCCCAGTTCACCGTACATACCTCTTTCTGTTTTAGGTGTTTCATCCCATCGATTTTTACGTGCGCTGGAAGTGGCACCTCCGTGGCCTGGCGTTGCGTGACCAGGCGTGTCCCGTCCGGGTGTCGCAGCTCCCGCTGGTGTGTGACTGGGAGTCGGGTCCCATATTTTCGAGCCTGGGGTGGCACCGGGAGTCTCGCTGCCCTTTGCACGGCCTGGAGTTTCATCCCACCGCAGAGACGGCGTATGGCCAGGAGTCTATACAAGACAAAACAAAAAGCATTAATATCTCTTGTACGATACAGTAAAAGACTGCTAGTTACTCTTTTTTAATAGAATAAGGAACCTCTGAAATTCAGGAGGATCAGCATTAATAACGCCTTCTGTAGACAAGCTAATGAACACTAGGATTATTACCTCTGCTTGATCCCAACTGGATAATTTTTTAGGTGTAGCACCAGGAGTCTGATCAGCTGTCTGATCCCAACGCCGTTTGCGTTTTGAAGGTGGCTGAGATGCGGCTCCATTGACGACTTTAAGCTCTCCAGCTTTAGCTTTTTCAGCTAGCTGTTGCCTAATTTCCCTCTATTCAAGGGCACAAAAAGACAAACGTAAGAAACACACTTCTTAAGAAGGCCTCTTCAGATAAGACCTTTAAAAGATGTTTTTCAGCTGTATTATATCTTTCTATGCTATTTTTGAGGGCTTGCTCAAATAACATGCAATTAGCTACTGTTTTAATTTCAAGTTCGTTGTCTTTTCAAGGTCTTCTATACTGACAGAGCAGCTGTGTGTTTAGAGGGGCTGATTTTAAATTGATGCCGTATAAAAGCCGCTGTTACAACACGTGCAAAGGCATGGAGAATTTTGAGTGCGATCAGTTTCTGTCACCTGTATGCGTGCCTTAAAATCATTACACATCTGTTTGAAACAAGTTCCACTTCCGTATGTTAAATGTGGATGAGTTAGAGAATGTGCTCATGTGAGTGATATCCCAGAACATAAAAAAGCCCTGAAACTCTTATTTAAAATTCCGAGGTGACATTGTCAAAACAGCACACTAACCCAGACTATATTTCACTTACGAATGGGTTCGTGAACAGTAAGATTGCCAAAATTACAAACTAATTTCTCAATTAAGGTAAGTCAAGTAGGGTAAATCAATATAAATCTACAAAGATCAGTGGAACCACTAGATCTTGCTCCAATTAACAAGATGGCACTGTAGGTACTATACAATAAATTTGACTGTATTACTAGTAGCTTCTTGCCTATTAAAATGTATTTTTAACAGCCAATCATGTACTTTTACTTTTTTTCCCTTTAATATTTAAAACCTAATGTCAACCTTAGACCAATTCTTACTACTGCAACATCTGTCGGAGGTGCTTCAGCAAAAGGCTTTTAAAACCCTCCTTGGGTTGCTTTTAAACAGAGCTCACAAAACCAAACATCTCTGACACTGAAAACCCTGCAGATGACTGTTAGTTTTTGTCTCTCATTCTCTGAAAGGAAACAAACCACAGAAAGTTCAATTGCTATTGAAAAAATCCAGATTAAAATACACTGAGACTATTTCTCCCTCCACTGTTTAGGTACTATACAGAACAAATTATTTTCAAAACTTTCATCTTTAAATTCTACTGACTTTCAACACGTGAAGAACGGGATTTTCCACAGAAAAAGACTTTCAAGTCAAGGCAAAAAGTCAACAGAATTTCTGTTCCCACTTTCTTAACATGCTTTCAAAGGCTGTAAAATGAAACTAAAATGAAAACCCTCCCCCCCACACACCTCTTCTTTTGTCAAATGCTGTTCACGCATAACATCCATGTATGTTCTGGCATTCATTTTAGGATCTGGTGTCTTCCCTCCTGCGGAAGAGAACAGCAACAGAAATGGAGCGCAATGAGTACAGGATAAGCAGAAACTATTGACTTTTTCTATTGTCCTGCTCTAATATTATATTATTCCATGATCATTTAATTTTACTTTTTGATTGAAAATTTTAAAAATTACATGTATCTTACGTTTATTCAGTTTGCTGATCAATTTAACCTGTTTGAACACAAACATAACTACTGCAGTTCCAAACAAATCTTTTAAAACCGATATAAATGATAAAATGACAACACAGTTAAGAGTCTTCAGAAGTGATGGGTTCCTGGGTTGCTAATCCGGAATACGTACACTTTCGTGCCTTTGTCTCCATCAGCAGTTCTGACTTCAAGCAGCAGAATAGAAGCCTAGAAAATTATCTCTTTACCATTAGTAACACTTTGGAAAGATATTTATATTCAAAACATTACCTTGTGTAAGCTGTTAAATCCTAGTTGTTATCTGACTATAACTAATGCATACCTAAGTAATGTTTAAAACGGTTTATCATAAAGACCCATTTATAAGTTTGACGAGTCTGGATGTGTCTCCCAGATCTTCTAGTGTCATATTGTAAAAGGGCTTCATTAAAAAACCCAAACAGAACAAAAAACCCCCGAAAAAAATGTTTGATGACACTTTCCCCCTCTTCTCAAGGTACAACTGTGACTGGGAGCTCAATGCAATACAGTACATATACCACCACAACGATACTCACAGGTAATGGGTTTTGTATACCATATGTTGGTTTTGTATCTGTGTATCTTGAGTTAATTAAGCTTATAAACACTTTACAAGAAGCCCAACTTTATAAAAATGAGACTTGTCAAGAAAAACACTTTTCTTTAAGAAAAATGTGCAGATTTGCTATACAAGTGGTATAGCATTATAATTTAGGGAAAAAAATAAACTTCTTAAACATTTCTACGCTGAAGATCATTGCCCAATTGGCTGTGTCATTCTGACACTAGCTTTGATAGGACTTTCCTTTGGAATACTTTTTCACCATAATCTACACAGGATGTGTTGAACTGCACCCTTAAGAATGCAGACAGGACTGGCATATAGCAGTACTGCTGTAGGAAAGAAATTAAGGACAGTTAGTATGGGCCTGTGAATGCTGACAACACATGTTTATATCAATTACAATTAAGCAAGTAAAATAATTAATATCCCTATTAATTCATGCAGGCTGAAATTCTAATTTATAAAACCTGCAAAATAGCTACTAGTTTTAAGCCAACAGGCACCTTCTTGCCACACGTGAAACTCACTCACCTGAAGAAAGTTTCTGTCAGACCCACTATACCCCTTTTCCTGACTTGCATTCCATAATTATCAGAACAGACTTGAACTAGTAATAGTATCAAAGTCTTAAATATGCTTTTGTTTCTTTTAGCTATACCACCTAAGTTTACTTAGGATGGTAAGAATTAGGTGCTCTATTTTGAGAACTAGCATTTCAAAAGCAGTAACCCTGTAAATCTACGGCTCGGAATGAGAACTTTCAAGGTACTGAAAGAATCTGAGCACTCAATACACAAGTTGTTCAAAGTATAACGCACAACCCAAAACAAAATGAAAAGAGAAACCTTTAACCCTTTGTGTTTCTATGGCAATGGCTCATTATTTTCTTGTCCTTCTACCTGGAAAGAAAACTTGTATTATAAAGATGAAGAATATGGCATCTAGGTTTTCAACCAAATCTCTATAAAAAGGGGATGTTTAAAACAAAACTAAGTTTACAAGCATGCCAACAGAAATCAAAGGGCTAAAGACAATTACAGACAACAAATTTCATAAAGGGTATAGAAAATACAAAATAAATTACCATCTGCAAAAGGATCAAGACGCTCAGGGGAAATTATCATCATCCGCCTGTGCTTTTTGTACTCATCTTCCCGATCTGCAATCTTTTGAGGACGGTGTTCTGCAAAAGGATCATACTAAAAACCAAAAAAATCTTGTTAATCACACACATAAGAAGAATAATACGAAAAATGTATATGGTGGCCATAAGCTTGTATTCATTTTCAGTATTACTGAAAAGGCCTACTTTATTCTTAATCTCAACCATGTAGGAATGTCAAACACTATGCTAATGTAAATTTTACTTCTGTAAGTGCAATCGATTTTTTTTTTTAAACACAGGCTTTCTTACGAAACCACTTCTGACAAATATTTGCTATTTTAAGAAGTGTGTTCACTTGTTACCACAGTAATTCATGCTGTCAACCTTTCCCCTTCTTTCTGCAGGGGAATTTAACACTAGTTCGTATGCTTTTAAATTTCACAGAAAAATACTCCAGGAATGTAAAACTTCAGCTATGACATTTTCTTTACAAGAAAAGAAGTATAAAGGATAGCAGGTTTTCCAGTTATTTTCATTTTTGATGTCACCTATCAAAATGAATTTTGTATAGTTTAGTGTCTACGCCCACATTGCCCTTACATGCAGAAGTGCCAATTTTTATCACCCTGTGGGATTCTAAACAAAAGCAGTAACAAGTTTACAGCAAAATTAAAATACCACAACCCTTTAGGTACATCTTGTATTTCCAGAAGGCAAGACCTGTTCTCAAAAAACTTGTAATGTTTCTTCACCCTAATACCTACAACAGTATTCTACTGTGCCTTTAATTAAGACGTACCTGCTCAGTAGACTGGGGTATGTCATTAAGCAATGCCACTGGAGCATGGTACCCCGGCTTCTTCTGGCCAAGCAAACTTGTAGAAGGGTAGTCATCATCATCCTGTCAGTAAAAAGACATGGCAAATGTGTCATGCTGGTATTACATCTAGATAAAATGATGTCAAATTAACATACTGTGGTCACAGAAAAGATGAAAATGGACAACTAGCATAGTTAATTCCAAGATTTAGTAAGCTTTTCTGGATAGCTTGTTTTATTACTCCCAAACTGCTGAATCGGATAAAACCCCATCACTAAAAAGATAACGTTCCCTCTACAACACTTAAAGATTCTGTAATACACTACATTTAATCAAGTATGCTATCTACACTAGTTATACAAAAGGTCTGTATTTCATATGAGCACTACTGACACAGTTCCCTAGTTGGCGTGTGAAAACTGGTGCACAGAAATTCAAACCATTTTTTTCTTAAAAACCAGCTAGTATAGAACAAAACTGCAGTAAATAACCCTATAAAAAGCTTCAGAAGCAGTGAAAAAATCAGAAATATATTAATGTTAGTTTAGTTACTGCCACTGTGATTAAGAAGGTATAACAAGTACTCAGAAGTCTAAGATGCTTTTGCTATCTATTTCCTCATATTAGTAGCCAGCTTCTGCGGAACAATCTACAGCAACCCATAAGAAAAACTGGTCTTAAAACTATGAACTGATTTCAGTGAGACCCTGTAATGGAAATTTTTAATTAAGGCAGTCTTAGAAGTCTACACATGACATACAGTACATCAATCAAAAACGTCAGCTAGTACTAAACTGAACACAATCTTCCTTCCTCTTAAAAATATCATTCACTCAGTCTAACACGTAGTTGCCTATGTATTTATGGTCAGAACTGTAGTTTCTGACTGCTCCTGCAACTGAAAACGTGGCCAAGTGTTTAATGTTAGAAATTAGCATAAAGTAATCTTACAAAAGGATACATAAGAAGAACATAATACAGTGAAAAAGCCAATTCTTGAAAATTGGTCTGAAATTTGAAATGAAGTAGAAATCTAAATCTTAAAATAGTAACTCTAGTTTGTTCACCCAAGTTTTATTTTTTTTCACCATCATTTTTCACCTTGGTAGCAACAACAGAACAAAGTTAATTATTCCAGTCAAGGCCAACACTGATGAAGTACCAGGCCACAACTTCTGCTTGTGCCTACACGACTTTCAAAGCACAATTCATGAAGTACAAGCCAGACGCAGAACTTATGAGCTTCCCAAATAAGACATATTTGGTCCAGCAGGGCTTTAATGACAGTAACTGCTTTTACTTCACAGCAACTGCTATTAAAAATTATTCAAAATTACTCCCAAACTCAGAATGCATGCCCTAAACAAGCAAATACATAAAATCACTTACATCTTCCAATTCAGTTGCTGCAATAGAAGTGACATATCCAGCAAATCTGCTGTCACTGCCACCATAAATTTCTTGATCATAATATCCTGTGGAATCAAGGCCTACTCCTTGTGCTTCATCAAGAGCAGGCTTTTTTCCTTGAATTTCTCGAATTTGTGCTTCAATATCTAGAGTAAAGACATAAGAAAAAAAACAGGTCTTTTTACACATACACACGAGATGTAATATTCATGTTACTATGTACAGCAAACTGAGTTTTCTACCCAACTTCAAATATTATCTCTAAGGAAACAAACAAATATAGCACATAAAACTATAAAATCACAATGTTTATATGCAGCTTTTCGCTAAGTTATAATATTATCCAGCACAGACTATTTCTATTGTACGGCATAAAGCAGGCTATTCAAACCCACTGTTAATGTATCTCATCTTCCAACAGAGATAGCAGAGAAGGTAGTTTACACCACAGTAGTACTTCTCAACACTACACCAACACACTTTGTCAACAAATGCAATCCTCTCACTAAAAAAGCCTTTCAAAATGTTATCACCAATTAACAAACCAATTTTGCCAATTCAGACAAATCTGTTCAAAAGAGCTACTGCACGAGTTGTCAAGTCTGAGAACATTTAACGAAGCAACACTGTAATGAATTATCTAACGTATTGCAAAATCATATTATCTTTGAACAAATTAAAAAAATCCCTCTAACATGCCACTGGATACCAAGTTAGCGGGAAAAAAAAAAAAAGTCAGGACCAGTTTCTTTTCACTCTGGCAGCTCAACTGTTATTTACTCATGACTATTCCTGCCAGCACCACCATATTTGAAGGGACTACTATTCTTCTGGATAACCAAAAGCTTACCCTTCCAACAGGACAAGCAAGAGCTTTGCCAGTCTTCTAACGTATCATGGTCTGACTCTAATTGACTCTCGTGGCCATCTTCGACCTTAGAAATTTGGTACTTCCAGAAAGAACATTAACTTGTTAACCCAGGAAACAAGGACCCAAAGTAAACCATGCTTTCCTCCCACCTGTCGTAATGCAACAAGAAAATAAATTATGGTAATCCTACTGTCTTCAACAAATGTAACTGATGTAGGCACAGCCAACTCCATAAAAATTATTACTGCTTCCATTTCAATATTATTTGAGTCAACAGATATGTAAAAACGATTATCCATACAATGTGAATTTCAGTAGATCAGATAATTATTTTCACGGCCAAACAAATACCCAAGAGCTACATTTCATGCTCGAGCACAAGGATTGGACTATATGGTCTCAAAAGTCCCTTCCAACCTCAACAATTCTGATTCACCCTTTCCCATCTGAAGTGGTATTGCCTGCTACATTAACTTGAGAGAAGTTTGCCAATCCACAAAAGCTACGGAAAATTCTATTCACAAATAACCTTAAATCTTGACTACTCCCTAGGGTTTTTTTTACTATTGCTGCTCATTTCTCTTTTTCAGGACAGATAAATTTCATAAAGTTTTCCCACCAAAGTATCTTGCAAAAGATATTATACTACAACATCTGCAAACGAACCTGGCAAAAATTAAGATTAGAATACTTTTCTCTAAAAAAAGTAAGATTATTGCTAATCCAAATTATTAGACCTGAGACATAAATTGGGGGTGGGGTGTTTGGTTTTGGTGATTTTTTTTTTTTTTAAATGATTGAAAGGCTGCCGATCAGAATTGCTTAGCTTAAAAGTAAACTGCCAGCCCTGTAAACATCAAGAACCGAAGTCAAGGCTGGGTCCTTTTCTTATCAGAAACTGTCAGCAATTAAAAAAAAACCAGACAAACAAACAACCCCACACACTGCTGTAAACCAAACGATGCCTCCTGTACAAAGGCATGTTTTCTACCGAGGTAACTGAACACGTAGCTTTACCTGACTGCATCTTTGCTACACAGGTGTGAGTGAGAAGAGCGGGATTAAGTGTTCTTGTATGCCCTGCAGGACTGGCAGTCAGAGACGCTGACTTCACTTTAAGCACAGCAAACCTGACAGCAAATCTGCAACTCCTGCAGTGGTCTCATGGGCAAAGAAACAGCAGAAGTACGTTTCCAAAAATCATCAGGAGTGCCATGCACAGGAGATACATCGCAGGAGCTGATAAGAAGAATCTTGCTCCAGCCAGCTAAGAGCTTCCATCAACCTTTCGCAGAAAACTAGAACAGGGTAACCTCTGGGTTACAGCAACTCTCGCTATCTGCCTTGAACTCATGAGAAGACAAAATCCTTACACTGCTGGCCACCACTACCTGCTGAACCCTGCCCCCAGGTACATCCAGCTCCCCCCGAAATCCTGCACAGCACAGGGATTCCAGTAAGTCCATATCTCGAGACACGTTGCTCCCCAGCATGTTATGTCCTGGAGAAGCAGTAGAAAGAAACTACTGCCGAATCAGGGATCCCTGTCCTGCCCACAGGTCTCGGATCACCTTCAGCAGCATGCCGCACAGACCCTGTTTGCCAGGGTCATCCTAAGGTATTCCATTTTCACAGCATCATCTTATGGCATTTTCACAGCATCATCTTATGGATGGTAACCATCCATGGTTATGGAACTCATGCAACTCACTTTCCTCACAGATTTTTTTAGCTATTTCTGTTTCTTCCAAAGAGCAGATCGAGTTCCCGATTCCTTTTGCAGCCCGGTGCAATGCAGAACTGAGGTGAAATACCCCCTGATGCTTCCCTGGCTACCCAAGGACAACAACACTGGCACAGAGTGCTTTCAGAGTACAATGACACTGTTTCTTATCTCTAAAGAGCAGTTACTAAAACAAAAACTAGTACTCTGTGAGGTAGGCAGGGCACCCAGCTATTCATCACCTTTGGGGGTGGTAAGTTCTGCGCTGAGAAAACTCTTCAAATGGAGAGGCACCATCTCCCATGAAAGTCAGATTAACCTAGCCTTTAACACTGCAGACCTGCTCTGAGTTTATGGACAAAGAAAAGTTTAAACTGCTGTCTTCACTTTTTTATTTAAATATATTTGGGGGGGGGATTCTAGAACACTTTTGTAGAATCACAGAAATTGTCTTTAGTTTATATGCTGTGACATGTAGCATATCAAGTCCCGATTGCTGCTTTGTAGCTGTAACCACCTCCAACACAAAAAAGCCTACAGATCTTGCCTAAAATGCAACACCATCTGTCCACTGAATCACCCTGACCACGTAGCTCAGCCAAATACGGCCCCGGTAAGTACCCTGCCACGCAGGACGGGCCACAGAGATTTGCCCATTCATGGACTCCCACCACTACTGCCATCAACAGGGGCTATTAAAGCACTGGTGAGATTTCCACAGCAAAAGTGTTAATAGGAAAATATTTTCCTATTGACAGTTCTCACCAACATTTTACATATTAGGGCCTTGATCTCTTAGTTTGTTTTGAAAATAGCTATATTTACTGAAGAGGGTACAGATCTCATTTATTATTGGCCGCCGCCTTTAAATTACGACGACTAGGGCTGTTTGCAGACTAAGGAGCATTCTCATTTTCTTACAGCAAAGCCTGCTGGGTTATCTATACCACAAAAGAAAGACCGCATAGGGTCTATAGGGTTAACAAACCCGCACTTACGGCCGCCTTCATTTTACTAACGCTGTGCAGTCTCTAAGTGCTAGTTCATATGAAGCACTCCAAAGAAAATACCCATTTGACATGCCCCCAAACCCCTTTAACCAGCAGGTCTAAAAGGTCTGCAGCCAGAGGCAGCCCGATTGCCACTTTAGAAAGCATCACATACTTAGCTGGAAAAGACTATTTTGACGTTAAAGATGTGTTTAGCTACCTTCATCTAACTGGCACTTTCTTGAAAAAGCTCACATCCTATTTAACAAAGCACTGTCTTGGTTTTGGCTGGGACAGAGTTAATTTTCCTCCCAGTAGCTGCTGTGTTTTGGATTTAGTAGGAGAAAATCTTGATAACACTGATGGTTTCAGTTGTTGCTATGAAATCAAGGACTTTTTCCAGTCTCTCATATTCTTTTAATGAGGAGGTATGCAGGTACTGGGGAAAAGCCCAGCCAGACAGATAGCCAAGCTGGCCGACGGAAATATTCTACTCCATAGACGTCATACTCAGTTTGTGAATGGGATTTGGCCAGGAAAACTACAACAAACACTTAAACACAAATCAAATAAAGAGTAATCACAAAGCTTAAAAATACACCGTGTAAAGCAAGTACTTGTTTGACGATTTAGTCAACCAGGACACAAACAGAAACCTCAATCAGAGAAACAGTGACAAGAGTAGGATTTTATTTTTTTTTTAAAAAGGTGAGGGGGAGGGCCCACAGGAAGAGACACACACAATATTCTACTGATCATTCCTTTTCCTGTATTTTACTCTTTTTTTTTTTTTTTTGTATTTGAAAAAAAGTAACTTTAACACGCACGGTTGATTTGAAACATACCATAAATGCTGAGTGTATTAAAGTTCACACATTTGAATTCCAATTCACTGAAAATGTAGCTGACAGCCAGATCATGACAGCCCTTCTCAAAATATATACTCCACTACCATACACGTAGTTCTACTTGCTGTGTTTGGAGTGTAAGACGTTATTCAGCATGAAAACAGAAAGACGACTCCTACCCTGTACTGAAGCAGTATTTTACACCGTAAATAGTTTCTATGTTTTCATGCCTTATCATATTTTTGCACATTTAGCTGGCCCTGGGCAGCTCCATTTCTAGCTACTTCAGCACTCTGATACGTTAGGTGTCTCTATTAAGCTTGAAGATCTCTTCGTCCTTTCCCGGGCAAGAAAAAAAAAGAAGCAAATTAAAAACCACTTCGACAGCATTCAAAACTTCAGCGTTTGTTGAGGCTTTATAAGCTGCCTCTAAAACTTCACTTCTCAGCCTAACAACACAAAGAGTTCCCCCCTAGGCTACTGGAACTATCTCAAACTGTTGAGACCTCCCTTCAGGCTGGAACACATCAATCAACAAGTATTTAACAGTACAAAGATGTGAGAAGTCTTCTAAGAGAATTCAGCGACAAGCAAGTCGATTTGCAAAATCAGTCAGAAATTGAAAAAAAGTAAGACAGGATGAAACTCAGAAGAAAAATAATCACCTGATCAGCTAATACCTCCGTGTTGGGAAAGACAGCGTTACACGATCACGCTATGTTACATATAATTTTTTATTTAACTACATACAACCCCCCCCTTAACACCTGTTCTGATACCACACTAATCAAAACACATGCAGCTGGAAGCACGTCAATGTTTTCACTAAGCTCAATGGACCACTGTTTGCTGCAATAAATACGCAATTTAAGATTAAAAAAATGTTAAATTCTACTATCTCATTATTAGAAGCTCTTTCGACACCAGGAGAGGCAGAGCGCTGCGACAGGTAACACTCATTTCGGTGGTATCTCACACAAGCCTCACGCATGCCACAGCATATTAGAAAAAGCGCGAACGCGCAGGCGGCAGCGAGCCCCCGCGCAACCGCCTCCCCGCGCAGCCCCTCCGGCCCGGCTCCCGCCCGCCCCCTCAGAGCCAGGCGGCCCGGCCATGGCGCTGACACAACCGCGGACGCCATTACAAACAGGCCCGGCCCGCCGCGGG
>Ga0065711_1032790_pt1 | contig 26680 bp, 13 predicted proteins | sample Hoacrofraction12_FD_59098 | JGI IMG/M metagenome (GOLD analysis project Ga0065711, IMG submission 59098) | Hoatzin crop microbial communities from Cojedes, Venezuela - Epithelial fraction 12 v2 (version 2) | ecosystem: Host-associated > Birds > Digestive system > Esophagus > Crop | place... | reverse complement strand
CCAGGCAGGTCTTGAATATCTCCAGAGAAGGAGACTCCACAACCTCCCTGGGCAGCCTGTTCCAGGGCTCCATCACCCTCAGAGGGAAGAAGTTCTTCCTCATGTTCAGAACTTCCTGTGCTTCAGTTTGTGCCCATTGCCCCTTGTCCTGTCACTGGGCACCACTGAAAAGAGCTTGGCCCCATCCTCCTGACACCCACCCTTCAGATATTTATAAGCATATATTAGATCCCCTCTCAGCCTTCTCTTCTTCAGGCTGAACAAGCCCAGCTCCCTCAGCGTTTCCTCGTAGGAGAGATGTTCCAGTCCCCTCATCATCCTTGTAGCCCTCCGCTGGACTCTCTCCAGTAGCTGTTCATCTTTCTTGAACTGGGGAGCCCAGAACTGGACACAGTAATCCAGATGAGGACTCACTAGGGCAGTGTAGAGGGGAAGGAGAACCTCCCTCGACCTGCTGACCACACTCATTCTAATGCACCCCAGGATTCCATTGGCCTTCTTGGCAGCCAGGGCACACCGCTGGCTCATGGTTAACCTGTCATCCACCAGGACTCCCAGGTCCCTCTCCACAGAGCTGCTCTCCAACAGGTCCACCCCAAGCCTGTACTGGTGCATGGGGTTGTTCCTCCCCAGGTGCAGGACCCTGCATTTGCCTTTGTTGAACCTCATAAGGTTCCTCTCTGCCCATGGGCAGGCTGTGTCCGAGAAGCCTGGCACAGCGGGGTCAGCTGCTCTGGGACCACAGGAACAAGGCTTCCCCATCTTCCCAGGCGGCAGGGGAGAAAAGGGATTTGCTCCCCTCCTCTCCTGGAAGCCCCCTCTGCGTGGACTGTCAATCAAAGCCAGTTAGCAAGGCTGTCCATATCTGCTTTAATACTGAAGTAAGCATTAAGCTTTACGAAACAATAAAGTCTGGCTTGAGAGGTGCTAACAGCTCCACCAATTTAATCTGAATGAGATTAAACATTCATTTTGGTAAAATCTGAAAAGACCCTATTTTGAGACTACTTTAATTTCCAGAGTAAGTCATGGAGGGAGGAAACAAGGGGACAGCAGGGACTCTACTTCTGAATCCACCTCAATGGTGGTTAATGGCAAATGAAGAAATGTTTAATGTTGGAGTCCTTCTGAGTTTGTTTATTTATTTAGCACTGCCTTCCACTCCCATTGCAATTTTAGCAGAAATCTTGCAACAAATTCTTCTAGGAGAAGTAGAGGAGTGTATCATTTCAAATTTTTGCCTGATATACCTATGAAATTATTAAATTCTCAGACTGCTAAAGGTTATTTAAAATCATAGCTTTTCTAGCCACAGACAAGGTTTACACACTGAAGAATATTGATATTGTTAAGAGCTAAATGAACAGTTTTGCACTTCAAATGAATTATAAATTCTCTCCAGTCACTCTTCTACATATTTTTGTCTTTATTGCTTTTTTTATAATCAGAGATACTTCACAATTTCATGACAAGAGGAGTAGACCAGCAAAAGTGATCCATGTAGATAACAGCAACAAAGCTGCTAAAGTGAGAAGAACAATACTGACATTTAAATATTGTCAATTAAAAAAAAAAAAGAGGTTAAATTACATGGTTTTGTGCATCTGGGTTGGATGTTTAAATGCAAGTGCCATTTGGGTGTCTGATTTGTGTAGGTTATAAAAAGAAATCATAAATGTGCCTATGAGTATATATATCTGTGTGTGTACATTCATGCATACTTAGGGTTACGTATAAGAGAGATTTCAGTGCCCTGTGAAACATTGATTAATCGTGTCCCTTCAAGTGCATCACCTGTACTTTGCCCGCTGATCTGCCTTCACGAAGGCTGTCTCTAATAGCCGAATCTCTAAGCAGCTCCTCTCAGCTGCCAAGTTTTAAAAAATAGAGATCAGTCTCCCAGCACAACACGTTATCCTTTTGATTAATTGAAGAATCACCTTCTGTGCTCTTCCTTAGCTTCACTCCCCTTTTCTTTCCTGCCCTCCTTTTCTTCCTTCCCTCACTCTGCTCACAGCTGCCTGCGAAGGAGACATTAAGCAATCCTCACTCTTGGACAACAACCAATATAAGTTCTGATTCACTGGCATTATTCCAGGTAGTGAGAAACAGGAATTTTATGTTACATATATGTTTCATACTTATGTCACATGACATAAAAGCTACTTAAAGTTGCTTTGAAAACTTTGAAATCTCTGACTTTTCATTACTTTTTTTGCACTGGACTGAGGGCAAAGTACAATCCATTAACAGTAGAAGTGAAAAATAGCCACATAAAATAACATTTCTGCAAGTCCACCTCTAAGTGCCGAAAATGCTACAAAAGCAATTTTCTGTGTAATGTTAGACACAGAATAAGACAGTATAAAGTGGTTATGCATTGCTCCTATTCTCAAAAGACTTTCTTAACTGCTTCCTCCTCAGCGAAATTCTAAAGCACATCCATCTCCTTCATGCTCTGGTGTTCAAAGACCCTACAACCTTTAATACATTTACGTGCAGCACATGCCCTATGAGAAAGAGAAATGTTATTGTCCCTCTGTTAGAGGTGGGAAACATAGACACAGAGAATAACCTGGACTGCCTGAATCCACACAGGAAAACTGAGTAACACGTTCTTGAATCCACTGCTCCCAGTCCATGTTGTTATCTTGGGGCACCTTTCGTAACCAACTTCTGATATGACTCGCGCACTGCTGCTCATGCGTAATGAAGTCACTGCACTGCAGGAGTCTTTCAGTCAGAACATTCCAGCAGTGGTACCTTTGTTGGTGAAAACTGTTACATTTCATGGACTCAAAATACAATTCTGTTCCATTTGCCAAAGAATTTTAATATAGCTAGTTTTCATTGCAATTCTGAGTAAAATTAAGCCTAAAAATATGACAGTTCTTCTAGAGCAGAATGGCCCTGTTCTTTCAATGTTAGATACAAAGCAACTCACTGAATCCCCAAACAACCCTGTCTGCATTTGTATGCATGTTAACTTTGTTGAGCTACAGAAACTAATGTAAAGTGCAGTTTTCAACAGCATTGTAATACCTAAATCCTTCAAAGCACTCAGGTACCTGGTGTTCTATTTAGACACTCAGGGAACCTAAACACCTAGGATCTCACGAAGGAAGGAGGATAAATACCTAGGGTCTAGGATCTTCCAGTATCTGCACCTAGCTTTTACTTTTGAAAACGGGATGTGAACCTCTCAATCACCAACATGGACCAGTATGTGAGTCAGAATGGCTGACAGTCCTTGCTGTGACTTTCGTTATGCGTGCCACTAGTGCCTGAAGGTCACTTATGCTCATTTGTTAATTTTCCGGTCTAAAAATAGGTTGATCAAAACAGGCCTACTCACACAATCTCAGTTTTTGCAAATGTTGGAACGATGTTGGATGAGCGGGAGGCTGAAGGTTAAAGACTTTGTGTGGTAAACTTTTGTAATTATCATATTTAGTATCTCTAGCTTTGTGTACTAGCATCCAAGAATATTTTACAGCCTTTCTTCCTGGGTGATGGGAAGGATTTTGCCCATTTTCTCCAGGACCCAAATACAGGTGAAATTCCCAAAAGTGAGGACAAATGATGGTATGTCATAAATAAGAATTCAAAAGGTTGATAAAGGAATTCCTGCCTACCATTGGAGAAGAGCTTTGCAACTTGGTTTTTTTATTTCCTTTCCTGACAAAAAAATATTTCATATGACCTTCTTCTCTCCTAACATTTTTAGAAGAAGTGCGGGACACTGAGTAGGTCTTTAAATGTTTCCATGAAATGCACAGTTTCAGAATCCAGCAAACTGTTGAGAATAATCAATGAAAACATCAGTTTCAAAGAAGCCACTTCCTTGTCCAGGAGAAAACATGTAACCGTGTGTGGAGAGACCTCCACTTCATCCCATCCAGTGTAGTCCTGACGAATGAATCGTAGGGTAGATTTATATAAACCCCAGTTCTTCTATGTGTGTCATGAAAAGGGATATTATTATAGAGAATTCCTCTTCATCTGAAGATTTTTCTGCTTTTTAATCAATGAAGAAACATGGGAAAAAAAGAACAGGAAATGTCTCTAGATCTCGATGACATTTTACACATAAATTCAACAAAGGGTAGGCAAAAAGAATGGCTTAGGCTGAAAGATGTTCCTGCCTTTTCATAAATGAAACATGACAATAGATGACCTTCTTATGCAAGAAGCACAGAAATGTAAGCAAAAAACGTGCATGCCAGAAGAAAAAAAGAGAGCAAATTTACAGCCTCTTATCACATTTGAAGCAGTTCTTCCTGAAGAAATGCTCTCAATTGGCATTGAAGGCAACATAGGAATTGTCCAAGTTCATGGTAGCTTGGTTATTTCTGCTGCTCCACCTCATACAGCCATGTAGCATGCACAGACTTTCATTCCTTGGAGTAACAAGCGAGGAAGATGTGAGTGTGGTGAAGGTCAGGAGAAAAACATCCCCTGATGGACTGTGATTCTAAAGCAAATGTAATGAGAGATGGAATTACTGCTTTGTTTAGCTTTGTTTACCGCATCTAGTAACTATGCCTGAGACATATAAAGAAGGAAGAAAAATGCAAGAAAAGCATAGTGCAGCAAATAATCCTAGCATGAACTCACTTCTGCAAACATAAAGCCAAATGTCTTCTTTTATCCTGCAACCACAGGCAACCCACATTAAAAAACTTTGAGACTAGATCCAGGGCTTCGATGTCATCCTGATTATCAGCAAGCCCCTTCCATTTCAACCTGACTTGGGAGTGTAGCGCTCTCTGTGCCTCTCTGCCTCTCTCTCTCTGTTCCCTAAAATTAGATTGTTATCTCCCTGAAATGATCTCACATGTATTTATTGAATAAAGATTAAAGAGCAAGGCTAGAGGGAGAAGAGAGAAAATGTGTTACAGGGCAGTACTGATAAGATGAGTAAACATTAAAAAAAACATAAAATGAGCCAAGAGAATGTGATTTTACCAAGATTGGCCCTACTGACAGGGCCACCAAGGAGCGAACTAGACACCACCTGCAGCTGAAACTGACAGTCTTCTCCACAGCAAGCTCTCATGGTGGGACATCAGCCAGGTCCTCCTTCTGTTTGAGGCTGTGCTTAAGTATCTGTGCCTGTCCGTAACTTTTTGCAGAGGGACCAAAGTAATGCCTCAGTGGCACCCTCATTTCAAGAATCTTTTAATTGCTTGTATTTACTGTTACAGCATGAAAAGCCAATTTGACATCTGCTTAGAATCTCAGTCTCCTCTTTATAAAAACCCACATCTACATCTTTATTTTTGTTCAGGTAGTAACCAATAAAGTAGGTGAAGCTCATGCCTGCAAGTCTCAATAACCATATGTTTGTGCAGACATTCGGTATGTGCACCCAGTTTTTGATGACAGTACTTCTTTCTTGCCTTTCTGAACAAGCCTCAGGCTTTTGTTTTCTAGAACATGGCCTGAACTGGCAATATTTGAAAACCTGGCTTCAAGATTACAAACATATCTCACCCTTCTTAAAAGCCCAAACTAGCATAAACAGATACACCTTTGTTTCTCAGCAATAGCACACTGAAAGCTTGTAGCTGCAGTTTCAGTGTCACTGTAGTCACGCAAATCACACACTTGATGGTTAGTGAGGGAGGTGTGAAAACCACTAAGAAAAAAGTGCACTTGTCTCCTGCCATGTTCTCCAGACTTTCTTGCTGGCCTCCACAATGTCTTGATATGCAGTAAACAACCATTGGCTTTGCAATAAGATTTTACCTAGTTTTCCATGTTGCAAGATGTATTAAAAGCTAGGAAATTATGTAAGGTACGTTCCAGTGGATATTAATTGCCCATGTGGGCAGCTGCTGTGACCTTGTTCAGCTGGTCCTAGAACGACAGTGTGCAAGACCAGAAATGGAAAAAAAGATGGAACATACCCACATGAAAATATGGTCTTTGCTATAAATACTCGTAATCCTTAGTCTAATTTTGCACTTTATACTGAATCCTAAATGCCCATATATTGTATTAATAATCTTTGCTATTGTAGCCTATAAACACAGGAGTTTCCTTGCGCATTATTTGCCTTTTCTTTTGGCTTGAACTATTTCCCCATTGCTGCCAGAGCTGACCGACCCTTGAGTCCTTCACTTTTGATTTTTGACGCCACAACCATGGCAGACCCTACTCGGGGCTGCCTTTGATGTAAAGTGCTGGACAGCAAGGAAAATCCATAAGCCTAGGTATGCGATGTTGCAGTCTGCTCACATCATAGTGAGATTATAGATGAAGAATTTTGTCTTCACAGCGAGTTCAATTAGCAGGTCTGGCAGCCAGTGTTACAGTCTAGCAAATTCTACATCCTCACTTCCTGGGTACGAATGTGCCTCCTGTATGGAGTTAGGGTGGGAAGGGAGAATACAGAAAACAACCTTGGCTTTCTCCAGAGTAGAGGCATACATGGTTTTATTCTGATGTTTCTTGAAGTGTTAGATTGCCTCATGCATTCTTGTCTAGCAGGGTTTGTTTTCTGGAAATTGTTCCTTTTGTTTCCTTCAGTTTTCATGTTTTAAGTAGGACAGCGAATTGGCTGCTGAAGGTATGGGGCGTATTTTCTGTCATTTATCACAGCAGCTGAGCAATTATCTGCTGGGCCTAAATGTGGGGCAGAGCTAACCTAAGCAAGAGTCATAAAATGCCACGCAGACAGTGATCAGAGAAGCAGGTGACCAGTGGAGCAGAGAATGAAAAAAATAAATAGAGCAATTTCCCATGTACTCTCCTGGCCATTTCTTTTCAAGAAAGAAACACTCAGAATAGAAGCAGAAACAGGCTTCATAGGGATGCAGGGCACAGAAAACCCATCCTGTGATAAGCAGGTTATGTGTAGTCTAGCAAAACAAAGCCTGAGACACAATGTGATGGTTTCTAACACTTATACATGTCCCCAACACAGGCCAGGGAGGGAAACAACTATCTGAGCTGAAGGACATCACTGGACACATAATTTCCATGGCAGTATATGCTGTCACGAATAAATTTAAACTTGAACCAGGAAGATTTTTAACCTGTAAAGAAATGCAGATCTAGGACTGCGCTCTCAGAAGCATAGTGCAGGAAGGAATGGGCAGAAGGGACCTATTTCTAAGGCTGCTGATCACTTTATGTGAGGGATTAAAATAGAGTTACCTTCAGTATCTCAGGAAAGAACTTGCTGACTTTGGCCAGCCCTTCCATTTCTGTGTTTTTAACATTTCCTAGATTATTGTTGAGTATGCCTCTTTACTGCAGCAAATTTTTGCATTTTGTGAAACACACAAGGGCAGAGCAAGGAAAGCACTGATCTCACTAATACACATGGTCTTCAGATCCTGCTGATGTGAGTGTATCTGTTCTCCTTCACAAAACCAGCCCCTCAAAATCTGGCCAATTTCCTGTTGCCTTTCACATGAACTTCTCAAGATGACACTCACTTTCACACCACACATAGACCTCTGGCCCTACAGTAACTCTCAACCTTTGAATTTTCAATTAGTTGTCGTTTTCATTTTCTAATCAGATGTGAAGTTAAGTCATCCTTCACACAAGCATGTGTAACTTGTATGACCATCCTTTCCTCCACTAGCTTTGCATTCAGTTGTGGTTAGATGCGTAAAAGACAAAGGAAGGGCCAAGAATCCTGAGTCGATACAACATCTAAACAATGCCTAAATTCTGCTTCTATACCAAGAAAGAGCCCATGCCAGCTGCAGTTTGTGTATGGCTCTTCCATACCAAATCTTAAAGCCCATCTTCCTGGAATATTTCTGACTGTCCTTGGAAATGTGAAGAAATGAAGTCTTCATAGTGTTTTCCCCATGAAAGAGCTGAAAGTTCTTACATTGCTGCCTGGGACATCTGTGCACGATGTTCCTTCAGTGGCACCTTCAGTAGCAGGCAGCACAGTGTGGATCACATGGTCTGTGCCACAACCTCAGCTTTTGTCTGCACATGTTTTTGTACACTTGCAAAAAGTGATATTACTCTATTAAATAACGGCATACACATGGTACATGCTGCAGTGTTTGCACCTCATCTTTGCAGGTGTGTGATCCCAACCACTTGCTGTGCTCTTTCACAAAGCCAAGGGCGAAGCCTGGCTCTATGTATCCCCTGGGATGGACCCCCGTGGTTGCTCTTAAAACTTACCTTCCCATGGTGCTGACACTTGTGGGTTGCCACATCTGTCCACACAGGAGGCTGTTTCTCAGCAGCATCTAAAGAACAACTGTTATGTCTCACCAAGCAGAGTGCTCCAAAAATTAAGAAACATTGCAAGAACAGCCTGTAAATTAAAAGGCTTGCTCATACTCCTCAGCCCAGATCAAAAGGAAAAAGAATACTTTCAGGGTATTGCACGCTTGTTCAATTTTCAGAACCTATAAAAAAAGAAAAAAAAAAGGAAAAAAGGAATATGGATTAAAGCAAAGGCTTTATTTCACTGTGTTGTAGAGTGACTATAAATCAGAAAATGCAGACTTACATTCATCTGATTTACTAGGGAACTTTTCCATCTCTGTTAGACTTTAAATCGGCTCTCTAGCAATTGCAAATGTCAAGAGGATCATAACAATAGCAGAAAGCTGAGGAACAGAGAAAGAGTGGTCTTTTAAAACTTATTAAAATCATCATAATACTGATGATGAATAATCACTGCAATAATAGTAATGAAATAAGGGTAGATGTTAGCAGCACAACAATAATAATCCCTTCTCTATGTTACACGGGCTTGCCCTTAAAGGAATAACCAGGAATTGCACAAACTCATCAAAAAAATTACATACACCATCAAAATTTCTTATTAGAGGCTGATTTGGTAAGGTAATTTTTTAACATTTCCTTAGGCTACATAAAGACAGGACAGGGAATCTGATAAGACTCAGTTGCCTCTGGTGGAAGGGACAAAATGTCTCAGGATAGAGGAGGACTGGCCTTCGTGAGCCAAGGAGACTATTTGTTTGGAAGAGAGGTGGCAGGTGCTTGGCAGAAATTGGAACTCAAACTGCTAAAAGGGGAACTTCAAACTGGCCTTGTAAGGAGGAGAAGACAAACAGCATGGCGCGGGGATCTCCACATGCTCAATAAAAAAGCATCTTTTCTCTAAGCTGGAAGAGAATATGAGATTCACCAAATATCTCAAACATTACATTGTCATGAAATACTAAAGCAGCTGATCTCTTCTTGTGGTTACTTTGTTCAGCTCAGCAGGAAACTTTTGGTTTTATGGTTTACTTTTGTTATTATATATATATATAAGTCAACTACTAAAGCAACAAAATAAAGCCTACAATAGGATAACATACTAAAACTAAGGATTCTTGAGAAGGGGTGCATTTGTATTTTGACAGTTTACTGCTGATGGACTACTATTTCTCCATATGTTCGTGCCTTTTACTTTGCATTCAGTTAAGGAAACTAGACTTCATGCAAGTACCAATTTGTTTTTCATTAGTGTTTTGCACAACCTACCACGCTCACGGTTATTTGGAAACTTCCATTTTCTATGGCACTTAGTTATGATGTAGCCTGGAACATCTATACCAATATCTCAAAAAAAAAGAGACCCAGAGAAAGAGAAGAAAAAATTTCCTAAAGCAAACCCACAAGTTCAGTATATATGCGGGATGTGTACTTAAAGTCCAGATCCCTGAAAAACTACTTTCCCTCCTCTTTACTCAAACTAAATGGATGTGTTTTGTTTAGAGAGTAGATCAGAAAAGAAAGGGGCAGGGGGGAGGAGAAAACTGTTTCTCGGAGCATTTTTACTCCAGGCTCAGATCTTAAGTTTTGGGGCTTTTTTTGACTCCTGACATAAGAAAGAATTACTAATCCATAGACTATATGAATGGCTGAGTTAAAACTTCAACAAGTTGGTGTTGCAAAGCTGTCAAAAATGTAACATCTCCTGCCTTCTTTAATTTCAGCTGCTTCTGATGAAGTGTAAGGAAATGCCTTATTACTGTGCAATGTTACCAACTACCTGACAGAGCCAGACTGTATTTCCAGCTAATCAGAAATAAGAGCACAGAATTAAATCTCCCGTGTGAAACTCATAATTTACATATTTATGATTCAGAAATTATAATAAGGCTAATAAGAAACTCACATGGTGCCTTTAAAAGTCAAGCCAATCTTACTGTTAATTTTCAACAGATAAAGCTTCCCTGGTACACAGTAGTCAAAAGATAAATTCTGTTGATTACAGATGAGTTTAATTAAACTTTACATGTTATTTGTGTGGACCCATACACTCTTTGCATCAAGGGGTTAGTTACATGAGCCGGAGCTCTCTCAAGAGAAGAAGTGAAAGGACAAGGGCAGGCTGCTGAAAAAAACCATACAGGAAAGGTTATTTCTGCATCTATGTGGGTATAAGCACAATAAGACACAAAACAAAAAAAAAACTGTAAACCTTTTTTGGAGGGGCGGATGCTCCTTTAACATCCCAGTGCAGCAGCAGCCGTGTGCTGTACGTGCCAGCTGCAGGGCAGATGACACATCGAGAGCTCTTGGTTGTGGTCTTTAGGCAGATCCCACCTCCAGTCTGAACATCATCACCAACCCACCTGCCCGGTCATGCTCATTGTACATAAAAAATAGCTCCCCAGAGGTTGCTGAGGTTGCTGAGGTTGCTGATGCTGGCAGCTGACCCTTTACATGCGTTAATAAAACAGGCTACAGCTTGTTGTGGGCATCCTGACTTGCACAACAGTGGATACAATTTTCAGACATGATATAATCTTCTATTATCACTGACATTGTTTTCCAGGCGTGCCTTGATTATCATACACCTCTTCAAACACAAAAATACAAAGTGAAAACTTGGCTGTCTCTCCCCTCTCCCAGAAGAGGCATTTACGCTCACACGTGTGAGGCTGTGCGAACAGGAGTAGGATCCTTCTTCCCCAGGCTGCTTTCCAAACGCAGTCTCTCTAATTTTGAAAACCTGTTTTGAAACTGTGTGATTAATACAACTCTAAGAAAAAAATAAAAAGAAAACAAAAAGGAAAAAAAAGAAAAGAAGCTGCTTGCCAGTCTCATAGCCACTGTGCATTGCCTTGTGCAGCACTGCAGTAAATGATTTCCATCACCCAAGTTCTGCTCACAGCCAGCACTTTATATGCACATCTGCATATGTCGTGACAACGCCTGCCATCCACATGACAAGGAAAGCAGCCAACTCCAATGACAGCAGACTACAGTAGACTGGTGAAGGTACTGTTCGCTGTGACCTTTAACTGTCTTTTCTTTCCAATATTCTCTGTCCCTGAAGTCCTCTGCAGAAGATAAGGATTTGAAGTCAAATCAAGTAACTTCATGTAATTTTAATCCTCTTCAGCCAGAAAATAAAATTACTTTCAAAATATATTCTCATTTAATTTTTGTCTTGGGCTAGGGTGACTAGTAGTAATTTTGTTACAAGATAATCATTACCTTAAAAAATGGACAGATTTTACCAAGAGTAAGTATTAACTCAATAAGGGCAGAGAAAACAAACATACTCACCTCTTCCTCTGCTACCACTGGTCCAACTACATAGCTGAAGATCATCTGTAGCTTACACTAACTCATCTCAAAGTTGTCCACTTGCCATGACAAAAGGCTCTGGGCCAAATGAAGAAAAGCCTGCACGTTGCAGTCACCTGCTCCACAAAGGAGCAGCCTGCGGATCCCTTGGGCTTGCATGCACATTGGCAGTGGGAAGGGAGCACTCTTGCCTGACCCCGAAGGTCGGAGAAGCATCACACTCACGCGAACAAGGGAGAGGGACTTATTGCAATGAAGACAATAAAAGGCACTGTTAGCTCTGCTCCCCACCCCAGGCATTGTCGCCCATGGTGGGATCCCCAGAAGAACTTGGAGCCCCTGCAAGATGATGGGCTGCAAGCAGCCATGCGAAACATTGCGGTGCTTCTGCTCTTGCTGTTCGTGTCCTGTTGCTCACTGACATTTAGAATTACGCTTCCTGGCCAGAGGCTCCCCCACCCCAGCATCCACTGACCAAAGTCAGTGGAGTAACACCTACAGAGAATTTTGCCTTGCAGCCTTAGCTGTAATGGATGGTATTCATTACTTTATTTCATTTTTCACTTCCCCAAAAAACTGTTGTGCTCCTTGCAATTCACACCTGTGGTTTTCATAAGTGTTTCCATTTAATTAGAGACATGCAGCACTGCTGTAAAGCAAATACTCACATAGTAGTGAAGGACCAGAATAAAAAAAAGATTTGTTTTTCCCTGAAGGGAATAATTCACAGCTGCAGTAACAAGGGGAGACACTTTAAAGAGATTATACTATAGACAGTAACAATCTTTATTAGTGCTTTCTGGAAAAGTTGCCACGTTTAGATATTAAAAATACCCCTCAAGGCTATGCAGCTATGGAACTTTCCTCACTTTCCATATGTAAAAGAAAAATATTAACTACATAAAAAACCAACCTGAGGAAAAGGTTGACTGGCAAATATATTTTCCATGCCCACCACAACATGAATTAAAAGAAGCTTACTTTATTTTTGAAGAGAAATGAATGTATACCTTTCATGTTTTGGGACATTACTTGGGCTTTCAGCAAAAATGAACAATTGTCTTGTATAAGACAATGTCTGTGCTGTTAAAATTTTTTCACTGGAGCTATGTTTCCCATATTCTATATTTAAGTGCAAAAAAAGGACATTTTCAAAGCTGAGGATATAACTACACACCTAGCTACAGCTATAAAGCCTCTTGTACTTTTGAAGCGCAACCTGAAAGAGAGTCAAAGAAGCATGCTGATTTTCAGAGGTGAAATTATTGAAGCATCTTTAGAGAAAGTAACTAGGGTAACATTTGTGTGGCCATGAGGAGAATCAGGCTGGGGATGTGATCCAACTGAGTGACATCCCCATGGTGAGAGCAAGGAAAAGGTCTTTTCTCAGTCTGGCCATGCCCTGGGCAGAGATCCTCACACATAATCTTGCAGAGATTTCCTCCGCAGAGGAACAGCTTCAGCAGCCCTCCCCTCTCTGTGTCCACCTGTCCCTGAAGTGTGTCAGTGCTTGCTTTTATGCAACTGCATGGCGAATCAGATGGAGGAGCTGACCTGTGAAATTAAAGGCTTTATTTTCAACCACATTATTTCCTTGATGTGGCACAATCACAGCAAGGGCTGCACCGGGAGAGCATAAGGGATGCTTGGTCAAGAAGGTCAAGAGGTAGGGAGGTGAGGGCAGCACAGATGCTTTCCTGCCAGTGGAGACAGCAAGAGCCAGACCTTGGGACTTGTGGGTATAAACAGTTGAAAAGGGTGACAGCACGAAAGTATGATTTTCGAAGGCTCTGTATACAGCCGGCAACTAAAATGAGGAAAAAAAGGGCACTGAATCCAGAAGTCAACCTGCAACACCTAACTCACAAGAGCAAAAGATGCTACGAAGTGTAAGGCAGCAAACAAGTGTTTTGAAATGAAACAGGAGAGAAATCATTGTATTCAAAACCAGAGATGAATCACCTGACTGCAAGGTCAGCCAGCTGGATACTGGCATGAGGGACTACCTTACTAGGTGGGTGTTTTGATGAAAGAGGATTACTTCATGGGTTTCATAAGGCGGGCAGTGGAGGGGAAGCAGTCCTTGCTGATCAGCACTTTTCAGCTTATTTTTTAGGGGCAATAGCCATTGAATTAAAGACAATTCTTCTGATGCCCCAGAAAAACTCAAATATTAAATCCTGCTGGAGAGAAGGGTGGTAAAAAAGCTGTAATTTTTTGAAGAGTGTCTCAAGCTGTGGCTCCACAGGTGGTTTGTCAGCAGAGAGGTGACCCCATCACCATCCTTCTCCATCTCTTCAGCTACCTGCTGCCAGTTCCGGTCCTTGAGCAAATGCTGAGAACCAGACTGGGGCAATGGAACCAAGTGCTAAAAAAATCTACTGAAAACAAGAGAGTTTGAAGTTTTACTGCCAGATTAATTTCTTGACACAGATCACAGAATAGCTGTGCTGTCACATATCACTGGAGGTGCAGTGGTAGGAGGGAGCCTGCTTTTTAACATTTTTAACACTGATACATGTACGTTAAAAACATTTTAAATGCGTGAGTTTAATATTGCTTCAGAGTAAGAAATCCCAGTACTTGAAGTTCATCCTTTCTTAATAGAAGCACCATTCCCCCAGCAACTTGTTTGCAACTAGAACTTTATAATCAGACTGTAGAAATTATAAAATGGGATATTTCCACCCAAACCAATGAGATTCACCTGATTTACTTCAGCTGAGGATCCAGTCCAGCAGCATCACTGTAGCCAGAAATGGCAGGATTTATGTCAGTAGTCTAGGTTCTTCTCTGCAGGAAGCCAATTCTCACAGCGTCCTCGTCCTCCCCTCCTCCTTTTCCTTCCCTTGCACACCATTGCCCTCAGCCTCTACTACTGCGCAAAGGAATGACTCTGATTAATTTACTGACAAAAGTTTTCCCCTGTGAAGACAGGGCATAATACAGCTCTGCAGCAATATTTTCCTTCCTTTCCTTCCATCTCTATTTGTCTTCTTTCTCAGAAAAGCTGAATATTATCTATAAGGCACAAACTAGATGTATTAGCTTTAAACACTTCTTGTTGCTGTTTCTTTTTCACCATTTCTTTTCCATCCGCTTCAGGTAATAGCTTTCCTCCCTTGATCCTGTTTTCTTCACTTGTTTTGGCCGACGTGTATTGAGCATCACAGGTTTTTTTTTTCATTGTATTCCCTGTCATGTGAGTGCCAAAATATAGAGGCAGTTGCCTCTTCTGTGGCCTTCAAATCTGTGTAAATGGCACAGAAATTGTTATTTTTCATTCTCAGTTTCCCTCAGCTTATTTGGTTGATTTAGAAAATACCAAAAAAGAGTCAGCTGCCGAATTTTTCAGCCAAATCTAATCAAAGGAATTTTTAAACATTGACATTAACAAGTTTAGGTTTCCTTTCCTTGTGACTCATTGCCTCATTTTAACAAAACCCCTCTGTTATAACAGCAAATGTCAATTTTAGCAATTTTAACTTGCTTTTTGTCCAGAAATGGGCAAAGTGCTTTCATACTTTTTCTGTTCATCTGGCTCTTTTCATCATTCCTTTCAGAGTGTTTGTTTGCTGCTTGAACATCTTCTACAAAGGATAAGTGTTTTCACCTGGAGACAGCTGAATTTCCATATCTGAGTCCTAGCCTCTGAACCATTTCTCTCATTACCATCTCTGAACATCTTGTCCTGCCACAGACTGAGGATGTCACTTCTGTGGCTCTTACTCCTGGACCACGCCAGCTTTGCTTTGTCTCCAGGTTTTTTCCACTGTCTCTTTTGCTCACTTTTGCTGGCAAAAGCTGCTTAGTACCCACATGTGAAAGTAATCCCCCTTAGCATAGGCAATTTTAATTATAGTTTTTTTGTGAACAAGGTTGTCACTTCCAAGAAGCGTGTAAAGGGATAATTAAAGGATCTGTTTACAGTGGTGGGTCAGAGTGACCTCAGGAGCAGGTAGCATGTGAGTAGCTGGCGTCAGTGAAGCACGGTAATATTTTGTACCCAACCCAGCTGCAGCTAAGCCAGTAGTAATGGTCCTGGAGCTTTGTATCTTTGAATTTTCTGCAAGATTATGTTCCCTAGAAGAGTAAAAAAACTCTGTTGAAGAACAACTTGTCCTTAAACTCCTGGAAATGGAAGTACTTGGAAGACTAAAGGCAATTTAATTACTTTGAGAGTAACTAAAATACCAAGAGAACGTCCCAAAGAACTTGTTGATAGAAAGAGGATCCTACCACTAGGCCCAGACAACCCTACATCTATGTCTGTTTTGTCATTTGGGCATGATGCCTCCCTGGGTATCGAACTAACTGCTATTGAACACATTTTTGCTTTCAACTTCACTTCCTTTTCTATGAAGATCTGCAAAAATCTTTACTGCTGTAGATCTGTGGCATCCTTTAAAGGACTTAATGAAAAGGTGTTTGATTTTTTTGTGATTGCATTGCTCTGTGGAACTTCTACACAAATGTACTTCATGAGTAGTTTCATATCAATGGTCCAGGTTTTGCCAAAATACTAATATACACCTTCAGGAGGTACAGACTGAAGGATAAGATACAAGATGTGAAAGACGTTAAGAAAAAGAGATTATTTCCAGTTGGAGCCAAGCACCATATATCCCTTCTGCCTTACTCGAAGGGCTGGCCATGGCAAAAAGAACATTATATTTTTGCATGCAAAAAGGTGAGCCTACATCGAGACACAAATATTTTTTCTTAGGATTTCTTCTATGTGTTTGTTCACTGAAAATATTTTTGAATGATAGAAGAAAAGTAGAAGATGAAAAAAGATACATAAATCTCTAAAAAATATGCAGATATAATAACAAATTTTCATTTAATAACCCATGCAAATGGGTCATTTTTTTCAATTACTTCCTTCCTTTCTCAGCTGAAAGTTTCTTCCGTTGTTAGTAAAGGATTAATATGACCTTCCACTTAAGAATCATTTTATCATGGCTTAACATTCAAGTGATTATACTGTAAAAAGCCACCTTTTCTGCCCATAGGTAAGGACTAGATAAAGTCTTGTCCACTTGAGAAAACCAGCATGCTTTTTGGCAACGCTAACTGCTTCCTGCAGTATCGACTGAGACTGAATACTTAGGAAGAAGGATCAGGTGAGATTGAGTACTTGCTAAGAAGGGTCAGGTGAGTAGCTTTTGCATTGCCGAAGATTGCTGCAGCTTAGCCTCCTTAACTCTAATACGGCGCTTGAGTTCCGTTACTGCACATTTTGTGATAATTAATAGATTTGTTGTCCACAGAATGAAATGCGCTAACTGGTGATGGATATGGCACTAGTCTGCATTCTGACTTTTTAGGCTACATCTGTACTAGTAAGACCACTTCAATCTGGCTGGAAAAAGCCCACATCTATGGTAATAAATCAAATAAGTCTCCAGGACAAGGTTGCTCCTTGGTAACTGTGTACTCGGAATGAACTCCAGACTGTTCTTAATATCAGTTCAAGCCCAGGAGTTGTTTGAGAAAAGTGCTGGTTGTTAGAGGCCAAATTTGTGCCAGAGAACACTGGGACAATTTGCTAGCAACAGGCAGTTACCGCCTGGGGCCCAGTAACTTTGGAGGCTACTGATGTTTATGTTAGTAAATCCGATTTACTGAAGTCATGGTTATAATAAAGCCAAATGGCAAGGTTCATTTTGGCTACTGACATGTCTAAAGTGATCTCTTAAGGATGAACTCTCTAAAGCCAAAGTTTACACACAATTGTATTCTGCCCACATATGCTTTTTGCTGTAACATTTTCTTTCTGCAGATAGTCATGTCATGAGGAAGGCAGAAAAAAGATCAAATTTTCATACTGTTCTTTCTGAGGTATATCACAGTAACTCTGTTCAGAAATAGGTATTTAACTGATTTATTTGCTATTCAAAATGAGGGATGAATTGTTGTCCTAGGTTCAGCTGGGATAGGGTTAATTTCACAAGAATGTGGGAGCTACACAGCTGAATGGCTGACGCTAACTAGCCAAACAAATGTAATATTCTATACCATGTGATATCGTGCTTGGTATTTAAGTTGGGGAGTTGGCCAGAGAAGGGTAATTGCTGCTTGGGAGCAAGCTGGCCATCGGGCAGTGAGACAATTGCACAGTGTATTCTTTTCTGTCAGTTTTACTGTTGTTACTGTTCTCTTCCTTTGCTATTCTGTTAAACTGTCTTTATCCCAACACACAAGCTTTGCCTTTATCTTCCGATTCTCCTCCCCGTACCACCAGAAGAGGTGGAGGAATGAACAAGCGGCCAAATGATTCCTTGCTGCTGGCTGGGACTAAATCATGACAATAGTTTTGAAAAAAATGGGACAGTTTTGAGGAATGGTAAGCTTCTTACACATGTGCTCACACTCTGATTAATATAACAGGAAATTTTACAGAAATTTTCATTATTTTTAAAACCATTTTTTTCCACCTTGACAAACCCCAGCTGAGAGTATGTTAGGAAAAGTAGCAGTTAGTGAAACTTCATTCCATGGATTGCTCTTGAATGACTCACTGTACTAATGCTGAAACTATCACCACCTTGCTGCTCACTATTTGCACTCTGTTTATAATTTCCAAATCTCATGCTATTTTTTGAACAGCTCCCAAACTCACAGAGCTGTCCAGATGGCCACGTGAATGCTTCCAATGTCAATACTCATGCAAACATGAATTCACACCCTGCTTTCTCATATTTTACTTTGCATTAAACATTCTTCTGAACAAAAAGTTGCTTTCACAAACATTTTGAGAATGCAAATGAAAGGAGCTCTGAACAGTATAGAAGCTGATTCATGGTTTCTATTCAAATAAATGCTAGTGAAGCCTTCTAAAACAGCTATAATCATGAGCGTATTCTTTTTCTCCCTGTGACCCAGATTCAAAGAGGAAGGAAGTACATGGGTAACTTTAAACATTCAAATAGTGTCAATTGCGCACAGATTTACATATGCAATCACATTTCCTGCTGACCCAGAAGCTGTGTAATTCTTACTCAGGTTCAATATTTTCTCAAATATTACTGGAAATCTTAAGGAAAAATGTAGGAGCACTAACTTGGCAAACATTAATCACCAATTTTAATGTCATAATGAAAGGTTGAAAGAATGAAACTGAAGCAAAAGAAACAGAAGAAAAAGAGGACAGATATAGAAGAAAAGTGGCGGTGGGAATAGTACAGAAAGTCAGCATGACTGCCAGTGTAGGAATGTAAATGGAAAGTCAATGGTTATGAGGTTTAAAAGGCCAATCAGTAAAGAAATTTCTTGAAGTAATTCCAGGGATAAAATCGGTCAATGACAATAAAAAAGATGAGGATCCTTCAAAAGGCTGGAGTGTTGCTAGGAAAATAAAGTCTATATGTGAGTTGAGGGAAATTAAAATACAAAAATCACATGACTAAGAGGTAGTTATTGTTTATTGTATGTTATCATTCAACAAACTGAACATCAGAACAAATTATTTGACTACTTCTCCAATGATGACATTACATTCATCTGAATGTATTTCCTTTATTATGCACCCATTCAGAGTTTCTTCCTTTAGGAGTGATAACTGTGAATGTAACTAATGTAACATATAGGGGATATTATCACTTCAGGTACTTAGGATAATTGCACAACCAAAACAAGTCTCAGTTCTTTGTGAATAATTGGGACTGTTGCAAGATAAGGGACTCCTGAATAATCTCTTTAGGCCTTGGGAGAAAAAGTATTGCAAACTACAGAGATAAGGAGGCTGCAAGATGATCTCAAGACCCCCCAACGATGGAAGGACATTAACACCTACCAATGAGTTCTTGGAAAAACTATTACTATAATAAGCATTTCTTGGAAATGTAATTAATATGTATGTTAACATAGCATAAATACCTAGTAACTGTGTCTCTTCGGTAATAAAGAATACCTGCTTAATAGTCTTCCGACTACTGAGTCTTCAATTCGTGCTTTTCACAGCATCAGGAGAAAAATCTAGTAGGATCAATGACCAAGCTAAATGCTAAACATTATCACTGTGTATATTTTATAACAAGGTGCTCAGAAATGCACTCAACAAATCTTTGAAACGGATGTTGATATTTTACTCTGAAGGACTTTACAGTAGTGTTGGATTTCACATAATTTTGAGCACAGATTCAGTCATCATAAATAGTCTAAGCAATTATTTGCCATGTTATTCTTCTTCAAGTCCTACAAATATAACCCACTCAGCCCTCTGGTCCTTGAATATTATAGACACCTGGCACAGAAGTAGTAGGTAGATTACTCAGAAAGCGAGTATCTGTTTAAGACAGTGGTGTTGGCTCTGGCTGCTTTTGCTGTCCATGTAACAGTGCTCTAGGAAATTTGGGGATCTGTTGATTACGGGATGAGAAAACTAACAGAAGATAGCACTCAGCTGGTGAAGTAAAGGTAACAGGAGAAATGCATGGGGGAGAACAAGGCTGGAGTAACAGTCTAAGGCAAGATACCATGTTGGTAGAGGATGCAAGAAAAAGCAAGGAATTGGAAGTGAATTAGGTCTTTTGGGATTAAATGCAAGCAAAGCTACCTTTTTAAAGAAAAAGTGTGATGCCCTCCTCTCTGTCCTTCTTGGGACCCCTCTTAAACCAACGCCGATGAGCTGGATTTCATTGGTAACGAGTGGTAGCAAAAGGGTAGGATATGAAAACAATTATTGCCTCCTTCTGCATCAGAAGCCTTCATACTTATCCTGTTCACCTTATCTAAGTCCAGCGACCACAGTAACACACTCATCCTTCCATTCCTCCTCCATAAATCCAATGAACAGGCTCCATGATCTGGGGTCATGATGCAAGAAGCAACCTTGTATGACAACAAGAGAAGGGTGATGTCTAAGCAGCAGCAACTGGATAGGTTAGGTTCCCCTTCCTATGTTTTCATGAGACTTCACAGATGGACAGTAATAAGATTACAGGGCTGTCTCCAGTAAGACTATGAGCACTGTCTTCCGTAAGGCAATATTTTAATGGTGCTAACTGCATCCTCTTTGCCAGTAAACCAGAAGTAATGAAGCTGATATTGAAGACATACATATTAAGAATATTTAGTGACTCAAGCATTTTCATCATCCTCCACTAATAATCAATAAGAAAGGGAAAAGAATATGGAACCTGAATACGTAGAAGAAAATGAATAACAATAACAGTAGCTGTAATAATAGCAGTAATAATAACAAGAATATGAGAAGAATTCAGTTGACATCTATGTATCACCCATAAGCAGATGGGTGTGCTTTGTTTTGCGGGATGTTAATTTCAGCAGGCTTAAACAAAAAATACAGGGACTGTCATATTTCTTTCAAGTAAAATTTAAAAATTTTCAAAGCCACTAAAACAAGTAGAATACTCTGTACTCACTTGTATCCAGTTAGCCATTGTGCAGTTGTTGTTCAGTGCATAAAAACCTTCTTCATAACCAAAAAAAGACTTGTGGTAAAAAGTCCATATATTTGTGAGGCTAAGAGAGTCAGGGTTGTTAAGCCTGGAGAAGAGAAGACTCCGGAGACACCTTATTGCAGTCTTTCAGTACTTAAAGGGGGCTTCTAAGAAAGACAGGGACAAACTTTGCAGCAGGACCTGTTGCAATAAAGTCATAGAATCATAGAATGGCTTGGATTGGAAGGGACCTTAAAGATCACCCAGTTCCAATCCCCCTGCCATGGGCAGGGACACCTTCCATTTGACCATGTTACTCAAAGCCCCGTCCAACCTGGCCTTGAACACTTCAAGGGAGGGGGCAGACACAGCTTCTCTGAGCAACCTGTGCCAGTGCCAGGGCTCCAGACCTGAATGCAGGACTCCAAGTAGGGTCTTACCAGAGTGGAGCACAGGGGCAGAATCCCATCTCTTGACCTTCTGGCCACACTGCTGGGGATGCAGCCCAGAACACATCTGGCCTTCTGTGCTGCAAGAGTGCACTGCTGGGTCATGCTGAGCTTCTCATCAACCAGTACCCTCAAGTCCTTCTTTTCAGGGCTGCTTTCAATCCATTCTCCACCCAGCCTGTATTTCTGCTTGGGATTTCCCCAACTCATGTGCAGGGTGTTGCACTTGGCCTTATTAGACTTCACAAGGTTCGCACTGGCCCACCTCTCGAGTTTGTCAGGGTCCCTCTGGATGGCATCCCTTCCCTCCAGCGTGTCAACTGCACCACATACCTTGGTGTCGTCAGCAAACTTGCTGAGAGTGCATTTAATCCCACTGTTCATGTCGCTGACATAACTGTTAAGTGGCACTGATCCCAAATCCGACCCCTGAGGAATGCCACTCATCACTGGTCTCCGCTTGGACTTTGAGTCCTTGACTTGATTGCACTCTTTGAGTGCAATCATCCAGACAATTCTGTATTCATCGAGTAGTCCATTCATCAGATCCATGTCTCTCCAATTTAGAGACAAGAATTTCTTGTGGTACAGTGTGAAATGCTTTGCACAAGTCCAGGTAGATGACATCAGTTGCTCCTCCCTTATCCACCAATGCAGTAACCTCATCGTAGAAGGCCACAAAATTTATCAGGCACAATTTGCACTTAGTGAAGCCTTGCTGGCTATCACCAGTCACCTCCTTCTTTCCATGTGCCTTAGCATCATTTCCAGGACGATCTGCTCCATGATCTTGCCGGGCATGGGACTGACTGGCCTGTAGTTCCCCAGGTCTTCCTTTTTTTCCTTTTTTCCTTTTGTGAAAATGGGGGTTATGTTTCCCCTTTTACAGTTAGTGGGAACTTCACCAGACTGCCACTACTTTGCAAATATGATGGATAGTGGCAGCTTCATCTGCCAGTTGCCTCAGGACCAGTAGATGCATCTCATCAGGTTGCATGGACTTGTGCAACTTCAGGTTTCTTATATGATCTCAAACCTGATCTTATCCTACAGTGGGTGGTTCTTCATTCTCCCAGCCCCTGCATTTGCCATCTGTGACTTTGATGGGGTAGCTGGAGCAAGTGTTTGTAAAGATTGAGGCAAAAAAGTCATCAGGTACCTCAACCTTCTCCATATCCCAGGTAACCAGCTCTCCTGTTTCCTTACCGAGAGGGCCCACATTTTCTCTAGTCTTCTTTTTATCACTGACATACGTATAGAATCTTTTCTTGTTGCCCTTGATGTCCCCGGCCAGATTTAACTCTGACAGGGCTTTAGCTTTCCTAATGTGATCCTTGGCTGCTCAGATAATTTCTCTGTATTCCTCCCAGGCTACCTGCCATTGCTTCCACCCTTTGTAGGATTCCTTTTTGTGTTTGAGTTTGTCCAGGAGCTCCTTGTTCATCCATGCAGGCCTCCTGGCATTTTTGCCTGAATTCCTCTTTGTTGGGATACATCACTCCTGAGCTTGGAGGAAGTGATCCTTGAATGTTAACCAGCTTTCTTGGGCTCCTCTTCCCTCCAGGGCTTTATCCTATGATACTCTACCCAGCAGACGCCTGCACTCCTGAAGGCCAGGGTAGTGAGCTTGCTGTGCACCCTTCTCACTGCCCTAAGGATCTTGAACTCCACCGTTTCAGCCAAGTCTGCCTTTAAGCTTCATGTTCCCCACCAGCCTCCCCTTGTTGGTGAGAACAAGGTTCAGCATAGCACTTCTCCTCTTTGGCTCCACTGTCACTTGGAGAAGGAAGTTATCATACATGCAATGCCGGAACCTCCTGGGTTGCTTATGCCCTGCAACAGATATCTTTCCAACAGATACCATGGTAGTTGAAGTCCGCCATGAGGATCAGCGCCTGTGAACATGAGGCTGCTCCTATCTGCCTACAGAGGGCCTCATCCGCTCGATCTTCCTTGCTGGGTGGCCTGTAGAAGACGCCCATTATAGCATCACCTGTTCCTGCTCTGCCTTTAATCCTAACCCATAAACTTTCAGTGGGCTCCTCATCCATCCGCAGGTGGAGCTCCATGCACTCCAGCCTGTCACTGACATAGAGGGCAACGTCCCCTCCTCAAAGTCCCCTGCCGGTTCTTCCTAAAGATCCTATATTGTTCCATTCCAACACCCCAGTCATAGGAGACATCCCACCAAGTCTCCGTGATGCCAAAAGGTTCATAGCACTGCAGGCATGCACACCTCTAACTTCTTCTTTATTTCCCCTAATATGTGCGTTTGCAGAGAGGCGTTTAAGTTGGGCCTCCAATAGAGATAACTTGATGGCTGGAGTGGCTAGAGTTCCTTTGTGCTGCTGATAGGACAAGGGGTAATGTTTTTAAACTAAAAGAAGATATATTTAGACTAGCTATAAGGAAGATAATTTTTACTTTGGGGGTGGTGAAACACTGGAGCAGGTTGCCCCATTCCTGGAAGCATTCGAGGTCAGGTTGGACTGGGTTCTGAGCAACCTGATCCAGCTGAAGATGTCACTGCTCATTGCAGGACAGTTGGACTAGATGATCTCGAAAGATCCCTCCCAACCCAAACTATTCTATGATTTTATGCTTCTCATCTGTAACCTGCACAGGTTTTCACAGATTTGGGGCAGTTTAGATTCTGTATTATCTCTCCACACACACGTGGAGGTGTTTCTCCAGCTTCAGAATAACTCAGCCTTTAATTTAAGCACTCACTTTTGTCTTTCAAGTGAATGCCAAAATAGTTCCTGTTTATTGGTTGTGGATTAATTGCTCAGCAAGAATCTGTTTGGAATACATATGTAAACACCTTTAGTGCCTCTTCTCATTAATGGATTCTTAAGTGCTTTAAGAAAAAACATGTGACAGGTACAAACAGAAGTTGCAAGAGCTTTTGTGTGCCGTAGGTGTGCTATATTTGCCACTATTATGATTTTATTTTGTCTGATTTTTTTTTAATTTTATTTTACATTTAAAGCCTTAGAGACTCAAAAATCTAATTCATACCACAGCAATAATCACTGTTCTGTGACTTTTCACTGGTGGGAACAATCGAAGTAATGATACTAACAGATATGCATTTCTTCCCACAGTACTTTATAATCCAGAAAAATTGTCTCAAAACACGAGGCGTGCATCAGGTTAGCATATGTAGGATACAGTCAACCGACAGCACCATCTTCTGCCAAACACTTTCATTCTGAAAACAAAACCCAAGCAGGTCAGAACGATGTGAAGAAAAGCAGAGGCAGCACAGACCAGCTGTAGAACACCCAATAGGAGTTAAGAGATTCCAGCCTGTGCTCTGTCCTCATTTATGCCACTCAAGGATTGAGTAACCTTCTGCATAACCATGGACCTTCGGTTTTCATTTAGACTTTGTATCTACTGTGTGAACTTAGACATGAGCTACACAAAGAGTGAACCCTGAACAAAGCATTGAGAGCAGTCTCATAGAGACTTTACATGGGCTTTGTCATGGCCTTGCATATATGAGTTCTCACACATTGGTATGAGAGATTTCACTTTTTTTTGTCTTTCTAGTCTGTCAAGAACTGGTGAAAAGAGATCACCACACTTCTCAGCTATAGAAGTGGGGTCCCTGCAAACAGTTCACTGCTTCCTCCTGGACAGGCCCTCATAAAATAACCCGAGAGCGATATGTCTTCTAAATTAAATTTGGTGCTCCATATTTTAAATTCTTGCTGGTTAGAATTATAATATACCATAACTGTGCAATTCATACGGCAAGTGAACCCCAGACTCTGCCAAACTGCAGGACACTATTCTAACAAATAATACATTACGGTGTACCCTGATGCCATCTTTCTAATGTAAACCAGGTCACCCTGGTTTTCTACTTGTCAGTGTCCTGAGTAAAACGATCTTTCAGAGCCCTGCCTATCCCAAGGCTGCTGTATTTTAGCCCCGGCTAGTCCCAAAGGGTTAAACAGGAACATGACATGAAAACAGGAGCTGGAAAAGTTCAGTTGCTCTTTGCAGGACAGAGATAACTAAGCAGACTATTTGTTTTAAAGAGTTTCTATTTTAGTCCTTGCTACTAATTGCTCTAAGGAAAGATGTACTAATGGCTCACCATTAAGAGTCCTGGGGAAAAAAAAATAAAGACAAGATAATCATAGAATTTGTTTGAGTGAATAGGTATGTTAAGCATTCACAGGAACCTCTTTTGTGTAGTTAAAAATAGCTACAGACAAAGGAGATATTGTTGATGCTTGAAGTCATCTAGCAGGAACATCAAGCTCAGTGGGGGTCTGTTAGAGTTAATGGGTTTTCTTATGTTTCAAAACCAGGAGCTGAGTCAAAACTGTTGTGTGAACAATTAGCAGAGGGTAAGCTTTGCAAAAGTTCTTGCAAGGATGAATTTGGGGAGAAAAGAAGGTAAGAAGGGGAGGAGAAACCAGACTTGAAGGGGAAAGAAGTCAGAGGCAGACAAACGAGAGTGGAAATGAAAACCTTCCCTGCACTGCTGGGACAAGTCAGGGGAATATGATTTCTAAGTGAGCAAATAATGGTAATTATAATTCCCAGATGTTGCACTATAGATTTTCATCCTAAAAGAATGCACTTCATGTTTCCCTAAATTTCGATAATCACCCAGCCAAAGGGAAACAGACACCTTCTCCAATGCAATGATCTACTATGGGTGTGTCACTTTTGCTGGGAGTACGCTTGACTGGTTATATCTGAGCAAAGAAAGTCCATCTGTCACCGAAAATTCGGGAATAAAACCTCGTAACACCAATGTAGTGTTAAAAGGCAGGCATACTTTATTGCAGCGCTGGATGCATGGGGGATAATTCCACCAAACGTGCATACCTCATACCTTTTCCATGCAGTTTATATAGATCAAAAATATACATATTTATTTTATTCATGCATATTCAGTATTATTGATGCCGTGAAAAGCCGGAGTTGAAGACTCAGTAGTCGGCAGACTATTAAGCAGGTATTCTTTATTGCGGCACCGGGCACACAGGGGATCTCTTCTCCAAACTCGTGCACCGAAGAGACACAGTTACTAGGTATTTATGCTATGTTATTCATTACATTTGCAAGAAATGCTTATCATAGTAATGATTTTTCCGAGAACTCATTAATATATTGTAATGTCCGTCGCACATGTTTGGCGTCTCTCGGCAGGGGTCTTCAGATTATCCTGCAGCCTCCTTATCTCTGTAGTTTGCATACCTGTTCTCCCAAGGCCCAGGCGCCTAAAGGGATTATTCAGGAGTCCCTTGTCTTGCA
>Ga0065711_1032789_pt1 | contig 26680 bp, 12 predicted proteins | sample Hoacrofraction12_FD_59098 | JGI IMG/M metagenome (GOLD analysis project Ga0065711, IMG submission 59098) | Hoatzin crop microbial communities from Cojedes, Venezuela - Epithelial fraction 12 v2 (version 2) | ecosystem: Host-associated > Birds > Digestive system > Esophagus > Crop | place... | reverse complement strand
GTTCTTCTCTGCCCAACTTTCCAGCCTGTCCAGGTCACGCTGAATGGCAGCACAGCCTTCTGGTGTGTCTACCACACCTCCCAGTTTGGTGTCATCAGCAAACTTGCTGAGGGTACACTCTAACTCTTCATCCAGGTCGTTGATGAAGAAGTTGAACAAGGCTGGACCCAGTACTGAGCCCTGGGGGACACCACTTGTTACCAGCCTCCAACTAGACTCAGTGCCGCTGATGACAACCCTCTGAGTTCTGCCATTCAGCCAGTTCTCAATCCACCTCACTGACCACTCATCTAGCCCATACTTCCTGAGCTTCCCTAGGAGGATATTATGTTTATATTGAGTTTAATTCTCACGAGCTTATTATTTTCTGGATACAGAAAACAGATATGAGCTGGCAAGCTGGGGCAATTAAATAACAGGAGTATGTAAAATTAGCTATGCTGACACTATGGACCCCGAGCTAGATTGCTGTATGCACTCTGTCACAGGAGCGCTGAATCGCTTTTCCCAGCTGGTACAACCTACTTACTTGTCTTCCATCCAGCAAAATATCCAAGTATGTGGTTTAATTCAGGGTCACGCTGACATGCTGTGCTGGATCTGGGACATAATGGTAATGTAAGCATCTAGGGCTGTTGGAGAAGCTGTCGTATGTCCTGCTTTGCCTTCAGCTGCTAGTCCAGAAGAGCGTGGGTCCTCCTGGGTGTCCTGTGTTGTATCTGCTAGCCTGACTTAGAGGTCTGGCTTTGGCATCTAAAATATCACTAGGCAACCTATATATAAGCAACTGAATCAAGCTCAATATATTGATGAATGTGCCTGTGCAAAGTTTTTCTTTTGCACTGTCTATATATGTTTACGTGGCTGCCTTGCACTTAAGAGTATTCAGACTTTATTTTTGTCACGTGCAACCGTGCAATTTTTTTTTTGAAGGGTAATTCACAGACTGAAGTTACTAATACATTTAGTGCACTATTTTGAATCTTATAAAATGTCAAGAAACTCCTTGACTGAAACATGCATTTTACCTGAAATTTTGAGTGTAAAGAGTTAATTAGAAAACTAGACAACTAATAACAATGGTGCAGCTACAGAATAAAGCCAAGAACATTAATACTTGTATATGCTAAATCAATATTGAGAGGGTAACAGTGACCCAACAGAAGGCTGTCTAACGTGTCATGAGAAATGCAGCCCAAAGCAAGGCACCATGGTTTCTGAGAGTGAAGGCCAGTCAGTGAAGGAGGCCAGGGATGTATCCGTCCAAAGGACCAAGTAGGAGGAGTCCAGATTACAAGGTAGGTTGTCTACAGCAGGAGAGCAAGGAGCCAGAACAGGAGCAGGAATGAGGGCTCAGGAATCCAGAGTTCAGCTGTACCAGGAGGTATATCAAGCAGAGAGTAAAACTGAAGAATATAAATACATATTTATGGATATTTTATAAAAATAAATATGTTTTACATATATAAATATAAATAGCATATCTGACATGTCAGGATTTCAGTTTGAGGAAAATTGACTGTGAGCAGTGCAGGCCTGCCAGCATCTGACAGTAAACACATGACCGGCGGCAGGCCAGGACTCATCATTGAGCTTTTTCTGTTTTCGTGACCTGGAAAAGATTTTACAGCAAAATACCTGAGCACTCAGCTCCCTTTTATTTATAATTGAGTTGTTTTCTACAAGCTGGTAAGGTAAACTAAGTTCAAACTGCTTGATAATGCAGAAAAGGAGTGTCCCCTTTGGTGTTTTTGGATCAGTGAATATAATGAATGCTTGGTACTCATGAAGTCAAGTAAATGTGAATTTGTTAGCCATGGGATGCTTTTATGTTGTTTTGTATGCGTATGTAGATGTTTTGTGGGAGGAGAATGTAGGAGCAAAGATGGGGCTTGGAAAATGTTTACATGCTTCGGATACATGTAACACTGATGTTAGGTTTTTCTTGGAAACCGGGGAAATGCGTATGCAATTAATTAAAGCTTGGTTACTAATAAAGCTTTTTGAAACAGAAAGCTAGAACTAAACAAAAAGAAGGAACAACCTGATGCTGATAATAGTAGATGTGGTTAATGTAATGAAACTGAAATACAGTTAATGCTGTGTTGCTCATGAAGAGCTCATTTAATTTTATGAAAAGTTAGCTGTTACAAACCTAAAACATGACTGCATAGGACACTTGTTGCTGAAGATGACTTCTATTAAGCCCATATTTTGTATGTAGAAGACCGTATCCTCTCAGAAATAATAGCTTAAATGCAGCCAAAATGTGGGATGGTGTTTTCTGTTTTTCTGCAGGGGAGGCGAGCAGACTGGCTTGTAAACATGCGTGTGCAGTTACTGCATTGACGGCTCGCTTCTCTGGACTGAAAATGGCATAGTACTCAAATCTGCAAGGATTTAGCTGTACCACTTACGTTTGAAGTAGGAAGTTATAAAAGCTTGTGATGCCTCCACTTGCTTTTTGTTTGTTTTGTTTTAGAGATTTAGAGGGACATTTAAGATTTTCTGAGTACTCTGTGCCACATGCTTGCAGGAAGGCTGTGACAGCTGTCATTTCTGTAGAGACTGTGAAATGCTGTCACTGAAGTAGAATCGTCCTGTACTTAGTAGACTCACAGATGAAATGGTATTGCGGCAGTTTCATCCCACCTTTCAGCAAGTGAAACTCAGTGGGAGCTTGCTGGAGTCTTGGTGATCTGAGTTTTCCTCCCCTGCGAGGGGGCCTGGAGCTGCTGAGACAGGGGATCCGGCCACATCACGCCTTTTTCAGATGTAAGCTCGTACTCTGCGTGGCTCAGACCTTGCTGGGAGGTGTGATCCAGCCACCACAGCCTTAAAAGCTTCAGGACTTAAAATGAAGCAAGGAAGGTTCAGGGTAGGTACAGTAAAAAAGCCTCTCACACGGGGAAGGCTCATACAAAGGTAAGGAGGAGGAATTCAGCGTTGTAAAACTTTTTCCCCATGCTTCGTTCTTCTGCTCCACACGGCTACTGCTGTGATGGAAGCAGGCCAATGTATTTGGTCTTACGGCTTGTTAGCACATGCAGTCAGCTAACTGCGATGTTAGTGCACAAGTTCTGGGTACTGGGTGTCTTTTACCACCATAATAAGGTATGGAATACATTGGTTACAGTTTGCCTCGTGCATTTTTTTCTTGCACAAAAAGCGTCAATGAGTTGGTCTGCAGTGGTTGGAACTAAGAAAGGTCTCTTTCTCAGAAGGTCAAGATGATTAAACCACAGCAGTGTCTTCCTGAATGTTAGCAAATGAGCAAATACAGAGGTAAGGGCACACTTTTAGCAAGCCACAACATATAATTCAGGAACACTTTGATAGATTATTTCAACTTTAGCAGAACTTTTGTATAAAATAGCCTGAAAGTTTTAAAATTGTGATGATCTTTTTCTAGACTTCAGATTTGAGTGGAACCCTGTTGGATTTATGGTCAAAGGCAAATGTACACTTATCTTTGAACAACTGCACTCTTACCTTTCTTTAACTTCTAGATTTTTTTATTTATATGCTTCTCTGATTCAGGCTTTCGCGTAAAATGAAGTTCTACAACAGGCAATTCATGAATAAACCTGTGTATAATGGTAGTGAGGATATTTTTGTAGATGTCCGTTGTCTATTTAGTTTCAGCTGCTTAAAACTTCAGTGCGTTAATGGTTAGCAGGTGTACTGATAATGAGATAATTAAGAGCCAATTCCAAAGGTGCTTTTGGATTATTATCAGCCACCAAAATGAGAGTTTGCATATTCTAAATGAATCCATGAACTGTTTCAATAATACAAGATGAAATCAATTTGGAAGCTCATTTTGTGCCAACGTGAACAAAAAGATAGCTTTGTCCTCAGTGCCAAGAAGATGTGTTTTCACCACTAGATAATTAATATGCATTTACTCATGCCAATGTAGAAAGCCAGCCTGGATTTTACTGTGAAGTAACTGTGAGATAATGTTACTACAGTGATGGTTGATCTTGTCTCCATTGGGATTTTACAGTGTATTTTCTAATATTAGTTTTCCCACTGTTAAAAAAAACCACAAAAAAAAAAACCAAAAAACCAAAACAAATTAAAAACGCCACCAAAAGAAACACTAAAAATAACTGTCCTGCTCCCAAAGACACCAAATTTGTGTTTATATATATGTATTTTTTAGTAAAGTTTTAGTAGATGTGGAGAGGTCCAGCTAGACTAAAACTAAATACAACAAAGGGTAATAAATTTTCTAAATGCCTTTATGTACCATCACTCTTAGAAATTTCCAAGTCTATTCAGTTATGCTGTTTCTGTAAGAAAAGGTGATATTGACCTGACTTCGGGGGTAAACGACAGCTAAGACATAAGGTTCAAGAGTTTTAAAATAACCTGTCTGAAACACTCTCTGAAAAAAGGTATTTGGTACTGCCCTATACCTTAAATTTTGTGTGTGTGTGTGCGAGAAGGAGAGAGAGATGGTCTAATGGATATTTGTCTCAATAAATTCGAGGAAACTGTTCTCAAACCTGTGGCTTGTTTCTGAAGTAAGCTCGTCTGCTGTTTCTGACTGCGCTCATAGATCAGCTCAAAGACCTCTTCCTAGGAGCTGTTTCCTGTTTATGTGCCCAGACCACGTTAGCTGAAACGATTTGGCTGCCTGTTCCTTTTTGGTGACACAGTGATTTCCGAAAGCTGCCGTCAGGGCTTGGAACACTGCTTGGCGGTGCAGAGCTGAGGAGTATGAGATCACCTTTCCTTCTCTGTACAGCTAATGCAGATAGGAAGGGGTAGACCAGTAAGCATTGGAACGATGATTTCTGATTGTATTTTATAAAATATGCCATCCTTTATATGTGAGCTAAGTCCGTGGGCGAATAGGGGATTGATACTGATTTGCCCCAGTGGGCTTAGAAGTTTTCAGCTCATGGGCTTGTGGTGTTGGGCTTCCTGAACACTTCTGGTTCACTGATGTGTCTTCACAGGAAAAACTTTGTAGTGGTCTCTAAAACGGTGTAAAGACACACAGTTATTTGAACTGTGTGACTCCATCTCCTTTTATTATCATTGCTACCAGTATATTGATTTGCGCTTTAACGCAAGCTCCGTGCAAATTGTAGTTGTTTGTTCCTAGCTCCAGATAGAATACATTTTATTGTTACAAGTTGAAAGGAGGGGAGGGAACTGATGTGATCTTGAGTTGTGCTATTTCATCTCCAGTGGAAAGAATTACTTGTATAGAAAAATGCTCTTCAGAAAGACCGAGTCCATTTGCAAAGGACCTGTTTTGGGATTTTTGCCACCTGTGACCCACTGGCTTAAGTAAGCCCTGTGACTTGTAATGTGTACAATTCTGTGTCGGTAAGTGCCATATGTGTCAATAAACATGCGAGCATTGTACATATGGCCTGTAGTGTTTAGTGGCACTGGAAGACTCCATGTGTGAAGATCAAGTCCTAAACATTTTTTAAAAATCGAAAACCTGAAGTATTTGAAATTTAACTGACAGCAAACCGTGGGGCCTTGCTTTACTGAAAAGAAAATGCTCCGCATGTGCCTGCTTTTCATTTTCCAAACACGCTGCGTGGTGAGCATGCAGACACCACGTTTAGGAAACGCTGGAGTACACTTGATTAAAGGCTTCTTGGAGCTCCCTCCCGCAGAACCAGCGGGCGGGCTGTTGATACTCCAGCAGCAGTTTCTACAGGTATCTGGCATTTCTGTGCGTTTTCCTGTGATGCACGTTTAATTTGTTTTATAAGTTAGATGTCAGTTAATGCCCTATGTACCTATGAAAATGGTGTTCTCTCACCACCTGTTTGGTAGTGCTCGCTAGCCATAAACTCCACTTTGGTGATGCAGTTGAGACTAAAAAAAACAGTGCCAAGCAAGCAGCTGAAGTATTGCTGAGCTGAATGACGTGTCTCTGCTGGGTTGTGCTATTCCCTTGTGATGAATGGCACCATTTCAGCTGCCATAGCCTAGATCAGGACTTTTTCTTTATTTTGAGTAAGTCAGGGTACTAACATGAAATAGAAAGAAAGAAAATGCACAAGCAGTGATTTGTTGAGTGTAAATGGAAAGGAAAATAAACTATGGCCAAGGACTGAAAATGAATCTTGTCAAACTTTGCGCTAACCTGGGCCTTCAGACTGATTTTTATTTCACATTTTTTTGATTTAATCTGCCTTGGGATTTGGTAGATGTTTTTAAAGAAATTGAATAGTTTTCTGAACTCTGGAAGACTGAAGCTATTTCCGTAAGAAATAGCCTTCCTGGCTATGTCTCGGGTTCCCATATGTATTAAAATACTGGAAAGTGGCTTTTGATCTTTTGTACTATGGTGGGATGTAATCAATTATAAAGACACATGAAATATAGGTTTTATTTTGGGTTTTTTTCCATGCTTAGATTAGGAACTGTCACTGTCAGGAATATTGCCGTATCAATCCCTCATATTGCCGTATCAATCTCTCATATTTAGTTCTCTGGGTACAAAATAGGTGTTGGGTACAAAACATATGGGAAGGGAAGCAGGGGTGCAGTGACTGCAGGAAAGGAAACCCAGAGAGGTTTGCTGAGAGCAGCTGATCCCTGGGGATGGCCTAGAAGGGGGCTCTGAATCCCCTTGGTGAGAGCTTGGGTTTGGAATGTGGGGACACCTGGGGCAGCCGGGGCACGCTGCTGTACCTGCATTTCATGCACTGCATACATAGCTGTAGTTATCTGCATGAGCCTCCTTTTTTTTTGAAATTCAGACACCACAGGTTCAAACCCGCTTTACTGGACTGTGCTAGGGATGCTGCTTTGGGAGAATCGCCACCACCTCTGCCAAATAAACTGGGAGAAACCTATAACCTCTTCATCATTAACACTGATTAATACGCAGGGAAAGACAAATTTTGGAGGAAACTGGCTGAAACTATACTGAACTATTAAAATCTAAATTTGGGCAGGGTGCTTAGTCTTCTCTGTGAAATACATTTTTCTCTAATATGTCTTGCATCCTCACAAGCTGTTTGTTGCTGAGCTCTTACGTAGGTGCCTGGTTAACTGCAGATAGCTCAGGTGAACACCAGATTTTGAGCATTAGACCCTTGCACATCTTGCCTCATTGAGGCCTTGTTTCAGATGTATGGATGGATATTTGCTGGCATGAAGGTAGTAGTTCAAAATGTGTCTGGTTCTTATAAGCTGAAGCTACTTGGCTGAGAAGATTGCTGCTGAGGCACAGTAGAAATGGAGACTTTTATAAGATAGTGTTTACCATTGCTACTCATTAGAGATACTCTGTGATTACTGTGCAATTTAGTAATGTTACTGTGAGCGTCTCTGTATTATTTCTGTGCTCTGTACATTAACATTGATTACATGAAAGCCATTTTGAAATATATTTAAGGAACTATGTAAATAATTTGGGGTTATTTAGCACGTATATTTAATAGGCACTGTGGTTGATATGGAATTCATTTATTTGCTTGTAGCTTGCAGTGCTGTATGAATGATTTTGTAAATTCAAGTTTGGTAGACGCATTTATAATGGCTGTAAAGGTTACAGTGGAAAACTGATTGGAAAGAGATTTGCATGATTAAATTAAATGTGTTTGAATTGAGTATTGCTAGAAATTGATGGCCATGATAGCAACAACATCCAAACGCAGGGGAAAAAAAAAAGATATTTTCCAAGAATCCCCCCCAACCTGCTTGTTTTTCTCTTTCATGGAAGGAAGTTTCCAGTCTGCTATACGTTGATCATAATGTGTCCCATATTTTTTTCCTTGTACAGCAGTCTCAAATATGTTTTATCCTTATGACATGCAAACAGCTGGTTTCACACAGCTAAATGAATTGCTGTTGTCTTTAAATGCTGCTTTGTGTTGCTACACTTTGATAGAAGAATGATTAACAATAATACTGTATATTTCTAATACTTTGTTGCCTGGTCTCGAATGAGTTTGATTTTTTTTTTTTTGAAATGTAAACCTACTATCCTAAGCTGGTACTGGCCTACTGTTTTGTTATGGTGTCCGTTTGTTTGACTGGTAAGACCATATACTAAATGTCTATTATGTTGAACCCGGTGCATTTTGAGACTGGACTATTTGAAAGACAGAAAGAAATTCCATCATTTCAGCATATAAATCCATCAAAAAATTCAGAATGAATTTTTTTCCCCAGAGTGATTGTGTCTATTTCCATTTATTATATATGCTGTCCAGCACAAAGCAAGATATTATAAAATCGTGTAATGTGTAAGTCATGAACTAAAATTTTGTGAGTGATTTTAATTAATGGGAAGAAAAAGGAGAAGTAGTATTTCAGACTGTGGCTCACATTCCTTGAAGTCATGGACTTCGGAACATGCAAAGAAACTGAATCCTCACCAGAGGACAGTGAGAACAGCGATGCTCACGGTAATGGGTTGGTAAAGTGCTACTCCAAGTCAGGAAGTTCCTAGAAGAGATTTTGCAGCTTTTTATGCCCTGTCCATATTTGTATCTTTTGGTAAACAGTGAAATAATGTATTATGTCAGTAATTTAGATTTATCAGTGTTTGTCTTGCCAACAGAAATTATTATTTTGGGTGATTAAGAAATTCCGTTTTAGGCTCAGATCCTTATTTTCAGAATTTCTTTGTAAATGTGAGGTGATACTTGATTTAGTTTAAAATAGGAAGAGGAGAAGAAATCTCATGTTACTCTATGCTGTTTGCCATTAAAGACAGATGTCTAAAGTACTAAAATGACTTCTAAAAAGCAGTTGAGAGAGAAATTCCTAACAGATAAAACATCTTGAGCAGTGCGCTCGTGAAGTGTGTGTCTCATCCAGTTGCCTCAGGTTTCAGAACCGTTCAGCAAAGAGAGGAGTGCGACAGGGTCCAGTCTGCGGTCCCCTGGTGTGGGATTGTCACTGTCCCTTAGGGGCTGACCGCAGTCCTGGGGTGAAGTGACAGAATCTGTAGCCTGGCTGTGATCGGCAGCTGGTGCCAGCAGATAGCAAATAGCAACAGGACACATTTCTACTCACCACATGAGAGGTAACACTTAAAAGGCAGTGCTGCTAGTAAGCTGTGAGTAGAAGGGGCTGGAAGACAAATCTCTGCAGCAGCATTTTGATTTTTGCTGTGCGTCTAAGGGCTTTGAAGTTGTTCTGGCAAGTGATGGTTTGATTTGTTGTTGTTAGATATCTCAGCATGTGTTATTCATGCTTTCTGACAGACATAAGGATTGCAAATAAATTGAAATAAGCCATTTAAAAATATGCTATGTGCCATAGTCAGTGGAAGTTTGAGGAATGCATGTAAATTTTAAGCACTCCCCACCTGTTTGAATACAAAAAACCTGATAGATGCTGCTTCCTTTTTGACCCTAAGATAACTTAGGGTTACTTCTGAGGAAGGATTCCTCTAATGTAGCAGGTACTTAGGTCTCAGGGTAGGCTTTTTTCAAGTGATATTTCAAGATCCTTCGTGCAAAAAAAGGGAAGTGTTGCATGCTGTAGTCAACCTCTTAAATTTTACTCAAAATATTTCGGTAATGGGAGAAGAGTTTTGCTAGATGTGTTTAGTACACAGTGATGAGGTAACTGAAGCAGTCTAAACCTATAGGTAGAGCAAGGAAAATGGAGGATAAAAACGGTGTTAATAGTTTGGTTTCTTAACCATCAGCTCCTGGCAGTATGCCATTACAAGAAATCTTTTTTTGAAAAAGAAAATGCAAGACTGAGCAGCAGTAATGGTCTGCAGAGGTGTCCTTTCATGTATGTTGCTATGAACAGCTGATGTAGAAGCAGAAGATGGATCGTGTGCTAGAACTTTAGGCTGCAAAACTTAAATCGCTGGTTTTCTTAGGCAGAGAGCTTTGATATTTGTTAAACCATAATTACTCCTCTGGATGTTTTGAAATGTTCACCATGAGACGCTGCAGCATGAGTGGGTGGATCTGGCAGGAAACTACCACTTAGAGCCTAGAAAAATGAGCTCCTATGATATAAAAATAGATATAAAACGTGGCACAGAAGCTCTTTTGTCTCTTGAGATTGGCAGGCTTTCTGTATGGATGGAAATTCATGTGAAAGTGCTTATGGGGGAGGTATTGATCAGAGGTTTGCTAGTCATGCATCGAAGGAAAATGAAACAATAGATGTACACTGGCTTTTGAACCAGTGGGGATCTGGGAGCCAAAAAATACATCTGCAATAATTGAATGGAAGTCTAATCATGCTGTAAATTGAGTTAATCTTACCTTAAACACAGTTACGCTGTTTTTTAAACAAAGCGTAGTTACTACTTCGAACTTCGTTGGAAGATTCAGTTTTAGTTTTAAAGCTTTCAAAACAGGTCTTGATGAAGCATGAGAGAATTGTGAAGAATAATTAAGCCGGATTTTAGGGTTTGGTTTGGGAATGGACTCGTCTGCTATTTCAGCATGGGCAACAGTAGAGCAATTTACAGGACAATACGTGGCTTTGTTTTGTATAAGTCGTTAGTTATCTGTATCTCATTCTTGTCAAGTTTCTTTTGGACTGCTGTGTGAGATTTGAAATTTGCAATGGGTCTTAGTTACTGCAGGACAATGTTTCTGGATTTTTTTGAAAATAGATTTCTGTGTACCTCTGTGTTTCACAGTTGGATTAACTCACGTTTATGAGATGAAGATATCCTGCAAAGCCTATGGTGACAGTCTAATAAATGTAACTTTTCTTGCAGATAATCAGTTTGCAGATAAGGAAGCTTTTGCATATCGAAGTGGCAATAAACATCTGTATGAGGATGTGGGGTCCGTGCTTGAGCGTGCCCTGCGAGCGGAGTGCAGGTGTGTTTGAGTATCACCATGGAGGAACTCCATCTGCCTGGCCAGGCAGAACCTTCTGCAGTCCTTGAAACACCCTCCTCTGCTGCTCTCTGTTGGCCCATGGGGAGATCAGAATTTATCATTTAGGACTCCTTTGCTAGCTGCCATGAATTAGGTTCAAGTTCGGTATCCCATAGTGTCCTGTGTGCGAAGAAATGCACGGAAATCACAAGTTATGAAAATGCATAGGAGTATCTTTGATGGCTTTTTTTCCAACATTCTGTAATGTCCCCAAACCTGGCCTCAATTTCTAATCTTGGAGGATGTTTTCTCCCAGTCTGTTGTAATTTAGTGAAGTTTTGCTTCCTCCTGTTACTATCTGAGGTGGAATCTCTGGTGCTGAGTTAAAATAATTTCCCCCTTTATGGAGACCGGAAAGTTCCCACATGTAGAGCTTTATAACATAGATGTATTAAGGCTGAATCTCATGCTGTTTGAATGACTGCTTAATATCAAAGACTGTGCTATATATATATTCAGTTCAGGATGAAGCAGGGCATTCAGAAGGCAAACATGGAATAAACGTTGCTCAGTTCTATAGATGGTAATAGATATATAAGGCATACAGACTGAATGCACAGAATTGGGAGAGTCCTTGTGTATTTACCCCTTTTAAAGCTGAACGGCTGGTCTGTCTTGAGGAGGGCATTTCACCACTATGAAGAAGGCAGTATGATGTTCATCGTGGATTTCACCCCAGAACTTTCCTCCAGTATTTAAAGCATAATTCTTCCAAAGTGTTTCAAGTGAACTGCTTACTCCGTAGCACCAATACAGGTGCCTGTAAAATTATATAGTTATAGTTAAAGTAAATATATCGTGTTGTTCATGTGTAAATACGGATATATAAAATAATAATTTCTGTAGCACCTTGTGAAGTTTGTGAAAGATTGTTCATAATTGTATTTGGAGGTGAAAGTGACTGTTAGACCATATATTCTCTGGCCTTCTGTGTGTCACACTTCAGTCATTCTCACTGCTTTACCCTTGAGCCCAGTACTCCATGCTTGACCAAACTATGTTTTTATGGATTACATTGTTATTAAAAAACTTAGTGTGCCTCACTCTTGCAATTTCTCCAGCATTTTTAAGGTATCCATTAGTTTTTTGGTTCCTCCTCTATCTGATTGTAAAATGCAGTCTTTCAGACACAGGTGAGCTTCTTGTAGACATTTGCGTCTCATCTGTGCTTCTTGATCATGTCAGTGGGGTCTCATATGTCTTGTGGGGTCTAGTGTCTTGTCTGTTTGCATGTTGTTGGAAGTCTTGGAACCTCAGCATTAGCTTAGTATTTACAGAGATTTATATTGAAATGTATCATCTTTGTTATCCACCGTTCCATTCCTACCATGACATAATCTTTATTCTTCTATGCCTCAATAAAAGCATTAAACCTCAACAGTGATTTCTGTACCTTAGAATTTGAAAATTGTCACATTATATCAACATTCATATGTACTAGAAATCTCGTCCTTATATGGTTTGGGTTTTGTTTTTTTTTTTTTTGAAGGCTGTCTATAATTTGGTTATTAGATAATATTCATCAGGGATGTGGAGCTGACCTCATCACAGCTAAGCAGGCTGCAATGCCTCTAACAGAGGGTGAGAGGATTCCAATTGGTTTCACTGAGCTTTAGCGGATGTCCTTCGGTGCTAATTAGCTGAATCTGGGAAAAGGGCTGTACCTGTAAGGGTGGTCAGACTGGGGTTTTTCAGGGATGTTGGGGTTTTTTTTTGCTTTCTTGTACACAGACCAGCTCTATTACAAAAAATAAGAGTCCTGGCACTGCTGCTAAACCAAGTGTGATGAGGCACAAAAGGCCAGGTTAACACCATTAACTGAAATAGCATTTGAATTAGATCTTGAAATGTAATTACAAATGCTGTATAGTCATTGTGGAGAATGTGGTTTCTATGGATATTTCTAATAGCATACAGAGCTGATATATAGCAAACCAAAGCTTTGAATCCATGTGGCAGGTTGTCTAGTAGAATCAATAAATGCCAGTGTCTAAGAATGATTTTAGTGTGATAATTTCAGTTTGATCATTTACAATCTTCTCCATGAAATAATACCTTTTTATATTTAGAGATTGTGTATTTTTCTGATGAACAAATAGAAACTAAGGAGTGGCGGCATTTCTGGGTTTTGAGCTCAAAAGTGAGGAATATTAAGATATTCTGGTTTCAATGGCCAGATACTCAGCATCTACACAAGATTATTTTTTAGTTGTTATTTATTTGTTATTACTCCTTATGAGTATCTCACTTGGCAGTCACCTTTCTGATTTGTTGAAAAGATTCTGTAAAGTACAACAAGCCATCTCTGAGCTATGTGCTTTTCTAAGTTGTTATATTTGAATTATAGACTGTACTGAGTGTAAACTACGCTTCTCTGCTTAATATCAGAGTGTGAGGGGCCCTGAAACAAGAAAGCTGTTTATATCCAAGGAATGCCTCAAAGTGAGGTTTGCTTTTGAATGCAATTTACTTATAACTTTCTGTTGGTTAAAATGGTGCAGTCAAACATGCGGAACCGTGCTACGTGAGTCAGCCTTAAAACTACGTATCTTATATTGTTCTTCAGATACACTGAAAGGCTAGTTTGCATCCCCAAACCTAGTTGATATACAGGGCTATTGAATCACTGTCTTCCCAAGTATGACTAGATAGTTTAAAAAAACGGAACTATACTTTGTGATGCCCAAGCAATAGTCTCTGTTTCAGCATAATACATTTTTAGCACTAAGTCAGGCTCACTCATGGTGTTGAAGAAAGTCCCTGCTCATGGCAGGAGGGTTGGAACCAGACGATCTTTAAGGTCCCTTCCAACCCTTACCATTCTATGATTTTCACTTCATATATTTATTCCTGGTAGAAGAAAGTTACATCAGAAAACCTGCAAAATGTACTCCAAAGTAGTTTTAAATTACTGCATTTCTAAATTGATGAGTAGTGTATTAAAATCAAATCACAGTGATTTTTATGTAATGTAGCAATTTATCAGCTGTGCAGAGTGGGGTGCATCTCATCTTGGAAGTGAACTTCTCCCCGTTTGTCCTACAGTGTAGCAACTGGGAAGATTCACCCTCTGCCCCAAAGCAAACACAGTTTTATACCAGTTTCTTGTGTTCACACTTACTAGTACAGAATTGTCCAGGAGGCTACACCCCTGCCAAAATGCCACAGAGCTCAGTGCTCAGCTTGGTTACTCGTGCACTCAAAACTGAAGCAACAGTCTTCAGGTTTCTAAACATTGCCTCTTTTGGGGGGATTTGCCAAACACTTAATTGATTTACTATTGTATGTCTATAATTTACATCATATCTGATTTAATATTTTTCTATTTATATTTTTAAGATTAAAAAAGCTATTGCCTAGCTTTAGGTGGGTGTAACCGTTGTTGCACTTTGTACATTCTTGTGTTTTATACATGGAGTAACTGTTGTAATTTACAGCATGTGATACAAATTTAATCTGTCACATTGACAGTGTTTTATTTATTACTCATTTTCACTGTCTTCCACAACAGTAAACCCCAAACACCCCACCAGCCACAAATAAACGCTGTCAAAAAGTCCCTTGTCAAGCAGTAAGCATATTTCTTGTCAAGAAAGGATCTGTGGTCCAAATATAGGAGGAAATTTGAATACCCTAAAGTTTCTAGCACAAGAAGACCAGAGAGCCAGTCCATGTGAAGTGGATTGTGTAAGCGCACAAAGGAGAGCCTCATCCAAATTTAATGAAGTTAAAAAGTGTTTTTGTGATTGTTAAATTAGAGGGGACTAAACTATAACGTTAAATTCTGGCTTGGATCCAGAACTGAGTGGTAAGAGAAGCTTTGTTACATTTACTTTCTACATAGGTCTTAAAAAAAAATAATTCCTTTTCAATAGATACAGTTAGCACACATGCGTTAAATTATCCTCAATAATCATCAGTTCTAGATCAAAGCAGTGAAATGCTTTTGGGAAGGACAAAGCTGAACTAATGTTTTCTGAAATGCATCTGAATGTTATTTGTTAGTTTGGGGTTTGTTTCAGCAGTAATGAAATCTGTGTCAGCTCATCCATTAGTCAAAGATTGTAAATTTTTTTTTAGGATCTAACCTTTTCCATCTATCACAAATAGCTATTTTATCTGTGTTATTTTCAGTTTCTAACAGGTCTTAGCCTTGGTTTACAACTATGCATAACAATATATAGTATATGCATATTTGTATGTATATGACGCAGTATTTGTACGTCTGTGACAGTGTGTGACAGAAATGACATGCGTTATGGTTCTGCATCAGTGAAGTCACTGTGGCTGTGCCATGAACATCCACAGAAGCAGACTGAGATACGACCTTGCATAGTGACTCATTTCTGGTGGAAATCAGGAAACTGGTGGGATACTGTCACTCTCTCTGTCAAGCCTGCCCCTACAAACACCTCCCTTCTCTCTTTTCCAACATTAGCTCAAGAATGACTTTTCCCCCAGTTTTTCCAGGTTGCTCCTGGGATTGTGTTCTGTTAGCCGATGTAGAAATGTTGCCTGCCAGCTTGAAAACTGCTGGAAACAGGGAGGCCTTTTATGGAAACGCTGACACAACTCTGTCTATAGCATAGCAGGGTAAACCATCTGTTTCCAATAAGGTGGTTATTATCTTTTCTTGTCAAACTTATCACTACAAAAATATTTTGCTCTCTTCTTCAATGTCTGTAACATACAGGAGTGCAACTACGGGCATGGTAAGAATGAGCTTTATGAAGGATAGTTTTCCCCTTTTGATACCATGCAGTTCATCTGTCAAGTTATGCATATTTCATTGCCAGAGGCAAAAAGCTGTATTCCTTTTTATGTTCTCCCAGTTCTTCAGGGATACAACACAGAGGACCACACTTAGACATGTGTCTCATTCTGCAGCTCTCCGAATTGCTACGTATCCGCTTGTTTAAGAAACGGTGTAGCGGATGACTGTGCTGAAGAGCTGTTGTAAACAGTGGCAGAGCCGGCCGGCGATGACGTTGATCCGTTCACTTCAGTGCGCCGGTACCCGTTCACACAAACGGAGAGTGAGGTTCTGTGCATTTAGTCTGTGGAAATTTGTCTGGTTTTCTCTTTTGTTCACTTAATGCGGTTCTGTCTGTTGTCTTTGTCATGTGTAATAGTCAGATTCAGGACAACTGGTAGATGTTAGGAGACCATAAGCCTTGGAAGGTTTTGCTTTAAACTTTGCATAAGGCCCTGGTGAATAAAAGTGAAGAAGAATTAATTCATACTGTGTTGCAAACTCAGTGCTGGAGGCCTGCTGAACATATGAAAAAAGTCTTGTGGGTGGTCTAGGAGTATAAAATGAATCTGTTTTACTACATGCATCTAGTATACTTTGCAACATTACTGAAAGTCTAAACTCTCAAATGGAGTTTTTTGAAAAGAGCCAGGCAGCAAAGCTCTCTACCAAGGAGCTGTGCATTGGTGTGTTAGCAGTTCATGTTTAGATCACTCTTTTCTGTAAGGCAGAAGTTACGGTATACTTGAAGACAGTTAGAAAGCTGCTCTTGAGCACTGGCTGTGCATCGAGTCTTTGGAAGGTCTGGGCGCAGCACACAGGCGTGACGATTCTGCCTGGCACGAGGTGCAGAGCTCGGTCTCACCGCACGGACGATACAGAGTCTGGCTTGTTCACATCTGGCCTCTCTGCACGTGTGGCTCATGCGTTGCAGGTCCGCTGTCGGACACCCGTCCCTGAGCCTGTCTTAAAAACCCACTAGTGTGCATCTTCAGTGTCCGAAGTAATCACGCCTTATTTCTTGTAGTGCGTTTTGTGTTAGAAAATCTGTGTCATGTTAACAAGCTATTAATGAATTTCATTTTAGGAATGAGCCTACTAACCTGGCAGGATTAATGATATTTTAAAAATAATGTAGTGATGACCTGTTTGGTCTTATTTGCACAAAAGATTGCCGGGAGTAGCTACATTAGCACAGACCACTGGTGGAGAAGGAGTTAGTGAGGAAAGGCACTGGCAATATTACATTTCTTCACTGGTGTGAATAAATTTAGCAATAGGACACTGTGTTCTGGAAATTATCACAAAGCTCAGATGTACTTTGTGGATAGGTGCTAGCTATTTCTAACCCTCTGGGAACTTTCTTAGAACAGAATGATAGATATCTATGTAAAAAACAGATGCCGATTGAGAGACTGAAAGTCAAAATCTTTAGCTGGTGTAAACTGGAGAAGATCCAGGTTACTGATAGCTACTGATTTTTCAGTGCTGTGACTGAATCAGCTGAGAAAGCAACACCATGCTTCCAGCCCTTTTCTTCAAGAAATTAGTACCTTTGACAATGCTCTTGATAATCACAATGAAGCGTAACATCCCAAGTTCATTAACTGAATTTCAGTAGGTGGGTAGAACAAAACATGCTGATGTTTCAGCCTTATTTAACAAAGAAATTGGAGAAGTGACTTGGGCAATAAAGCTATCTTTTAAAGGGCTTGAACATAAATATCTTACAGGCTTTGAAGAACCAAGATAATCATCTCTCTCCTGTCCTCTTGATCTTAACAAGCATTGGACTTTACTGTTGTTACCAAGAGCACGTGCCAACATGTTTAGTGCTTTGCTGAACTGGATTCCTATTTCTAAACTGGTGGTAAAAAGGTGGCAAATGGTTGTTTATTTCTAAATCGTTGAGTGGCAATGATTTTATTTCTAATGAGATGAGGTATTGTGGATTATTTCTTGCTATGGAGTTACTGATCCTTACAAAATTTTGTTGAGCAGTCCTTGAATGGGAAATTGTAATGTTAAGGTATCTTCTTGATGTAACACTCAAAGATACTTAAGATGGTGAAGTAAAAATATGCTTTTCTTAAGGAAAGACAACAGAATTTCAGAGGAGAAATTCTGAGTTTGGAGGAAGAAGATGAAGTAGAAGGGTTTTGTGGTTCAGAAAATGAATGTAGCAATGTAAAAAGATAGAAAGTGAAGGTGCTCTTGAACACCTCGAGGAGCTCAGTGGAGCTTGTGGTAAGCTGGAGTTTATCTGGAGTGAGAAAAACATTATTTGAGCTTCTCCAGGGAAGCTGGAAACGTGAAAAATACCAGAGAGAGCTGGTGAATGGACTTCTATCATGTTTGTACGCCAAGCTGCCTCTTCAGTCACAGGATACTGTTTAAATGCAAAAGCTGTGATAAGAACCCTGTTCAAGTAGAGCCCACAGGGCCCTAAAGAGGACTTTTAGGTCCTTTATGAAAAGTCCTGAACTGTAAGATTGAAAGAAGTATTTGGACCGCTCTTATTTGTTGCTTCTATTGTGGTCCTAAATACTGTGTGAAAGATGCAACTGGTGATGTATTTCACGTACCAGAGTCACTTCTAACAGTCTGCTGCGTTAGAGAGAAGACGACTATACTGAGAGGTGTTTATAAGGAGCTGATGTGATGCGATGTAGCGTGAAATTTCAGTGCCTCTAAATGCAACGCAATAATGCTTCGCATGAGATTAAAGCCCACCGACATTAATGGGTGTCTTTTGATGCCAGTGGTTCTGTCCCCAAAGGCTGATAATAATTTAATATCACTGAAGACTAAGTAATAATAAAAAAAGGCAGTCCGTTTTCTTTCAGCTGGGTAGATGCTACTGTCATGTCATTTTGGAGACAGGTAAAACTAAGACGCATATTCTCACTGTTAAACTGACTCAAAGGCAATGTGCTGGATTCCTGGCTTCCAGTTGGTGATTTCCACTTCAAAGACCAAACCAGGTTTGGTCACGTAAGAGCCCAGTTGTGAGTCAGAGTTCCCTGTGTTGTTTATACAGATTTCCAAGTGCAATGAAGGACTGGGTATTTATTTACACCAGCAATGGGGCGCAGTCACTCAACAGTGCCCACATACCCTGAATTGTTCCGATAAGTTGTCTCGCGTCTAATATCTAAGTTGCATCCTTTAAGCATGGATGCTTCTCTCAGCCCCATACAGATTTACGTTCTTTTACAAAAGGGAAAATAAACAGCATTTCTGTATTTTACGAATTTACGTGCACCTGATTGCAGCTCCTAACTCTGCTGTGAGAGTTAACTGCTACAAAAAGATGTCAGCATTTGTAGGGCTTTGCTTTGGAAAAAAATGTCCTTGTGTCTTGGATGCTGCCTTCTTGGGCTTTTAAAGGCTCATATCAAAGAAACAATAGTAGGATAAAATTTAAAAGATCTGAAAAATGATAAAGAAGTTTTGAAAGGAGGAACTAAGGGAAATAGAATGTAGATTAAATTCAAAGCAAACAGTAGCTGGAGGTGATGACGGCTGGTTTGTTTTAAACTGCACATCCCTACTTGAATTTTAATTAATTCAAAACCTTTTTAGTATGGACTATTTGCCTGACAAAAGTTCATAATGCTTCATCCCTGAAGTATGGAAGGATATCCAACGAATAAGAGCAGGAGAGCCTGCAGGAAAGCCTTTCATTTCCTCTGTCCTAGAAACCATAATCCTGCAGGAGAGCAAAGTAATGGATGGTATGCATCTTTTTAAAGAGCATTTATCAACATTATGCATCTAAATGACAGGGTGGATAGAATTTCTTCTTTGCTGAATTTTTTTTTTTTTTTTACAGTCAAGGTCTTTTTGATTCTCATTTTTTAATGTGTATTGACCAAGAAGTGGGACAATACTAAAGCCAAGTTAAAAATGAAATTGAAATAGAAATATTTAACTTTATCCAAATGCAGAATGAAGCAACAGAAAATCCCCAGGTAGGCAAAGATACCTCTAGTTCTTATCTCAACACTGGATTTTTTTTTTACAATGCCTTATTAACGTTAACAAGGTTAGTGTTACCATTTCCTACTGTTCTATAAAGGCAAAATGAGAAACTGGGTTTTGTTAAACTTCCTTCTTAAATTTAATGAAGTTATGCAACACTCTGAAAATGGCGTAAGGATATTCTGCCCCTGGCCTAGCTCTATACTTCTTCTGGTAGGAATTAAATTAGGGTATGTCGGTCTGCAGATGGGAACGTCTACTTGGAGACAGCTTGGGAGTTGTGGTATACATCCACCAGCCTGTGCCAGAGAGGAAGGCGCTTAGAAATATCTGGGTTTTCCCTAGCCAGTCAGGGTGAAGTGAGGCCCCTTTGCAGAGGTCTCATGACTCAGTAATGATGAAGAAGATAGAATCGGGTCAGATCAATGAAAACATTTTTTCCTCAGGTTGATTTTGGATGTCTGTTTTTTATAAGGCTTTTTTGCTATAAAGACCTCTCTGGCAAGCCCCGATGTTTTCTTGACTGAAATAGGTAATTTCAAACATCCTGATACTGAAGGGAAGAGTGTTCAGGTGGATGTATCTAATAAAAGCACATTCCTTGGTATTTCAGCAATTCAGAGATTTCTAACAAAAAAAAAATTGTAGAAAAATTCCTGACCAGTGCTAACTGTCTTTTATATTCAGTCTCAAGGATTTTCTCATCCCTCAGCTTTATTGAAACAAGCTGAGCTCTGCTCACTTCTTACTGACATTGTTATTTTTAGGTGCTGAAAGAAGGAAACTGCTTATTGCTCCTGTATCTGTAAGTAATAATTTTGTGTAGAAGTTAAACTCTTGAGCATGAGATGCACCTAAATCGCTGTCTCTTCCTCATGCGCATGTCTGTGATCGACTTTAGATTACACTTAAAACTAGGCTGCTCCTTCGTAACCTTCATCCCTGGTGCTGCGCAGAAAGCAGCTAGGATGCCCTGAGGGCTGCCGAAGCCTGTTTCATGTCATCTTGAAACCAGAAATTGCTGACTGAGCTGTCTGAAGGTGTGGTAAGGGTAATGGTAGCAGAAAAGGAACAGGCTTTGTTCCTGGAATTTTTTGCAGAATTTCTTGCTTACCATTCTTCTTTTTTTAATTTCTCAGAGGCCCAGAGTTTCAGCAAATGAATAGCTGTGCTGTACAAACAGCATATTATGAGTATAGCTTTCCAGCAATACCTTCCTACTCCACCCAAACACGGGGTAGTTTTTGCTTCAGTTTGAAATTCTGAGCCTGTTGGAATGCAAGGATTTTTAATTATGGAATTGAGTTTTCTTACTGATTACAAATCTTTATTTTTAGTTGAAAAAGAAGGTGATGTAAGCCAGCAAGGGTGCATTTAAGGGATTACATGAGCCCGCTTTGCAAACCGCAATGTAGAAGAGCTTTGTGGAAAAGGCAATGTGTAATGATAGGTTTCTATTGAACTTTGATGTGCATAGCTTCAAAGAATGAGGATGTTTGGGCAGCAGCAAGTGTGTTTCTCTTAGATATAAAAAGAAAATACATACACATGCATTTTGTCTGACTTCAAAGGCGCTAAACCCTGCAAAACAAGGAAAGCAAAATAGTTTTTTTGCAGTGCGTGGTTATTTTATCAGTTAGACTTTGAATCACAGAATCACAGAATGGTAGTGGTTGGAAGGGACCTCTGTGGGTCATCTAGTCCAACCCTCGTGCCGAAGCAGGGTCACCTACAGCAGGCTGCACACGACCTTGTCCAGGCGGGTCTTGGAATATCTCCAAAGTATTGAATATTATAGCACATGTGAAATAGAACAATGGAACTTGTAAGAGTTTAAATAGATGGGTACAGAGAAGAGAAGATCAGACTGCAGTTATGGGCTAGCTGTTTAATGAATTTTCCCTTTGCTATTGAATTGGGCAAATCTGATTGCCTTCCACAATGAGATAATTGGCTTGGTGCACAAAGGAAGAGCAGTGGGTGCTGTTTACCTGTAGTTTAGCAAGGCTTTTGATGCCATCTCCCATAGCATCCATAGGCAAAATGGGGAAGTGTTCAGTCCCGTATTCAGTATGGGACTGAATGAGTGGACAAACAAGGTGCATGAAAGCCTGGTGGGGCTATCGAGTTCAAAGAGCAATGGTTGGCAGTTGAAAGCCCAGCGGGTGGCTATATAACGGTGATGTTCCTCAAAGGTCAGTGCTGGGACCAACCATAGGTGTTTATTGCAGAACCTGGATGACACGGTGCAATCCTACCCTGCACAGCTTCTTGCTTGGGCAGTTGGTTTCTGGTTGGCTGGACACCTGGGATGGCTTCTTGTGAATCGCTGCTAGATTTACTACAGGAACCCGAATGTACTCTGAGTGAAGCCCATGTCTAGCTGATACTGGCAAAGGAAGCAGCTGAGAGAATTTTCTTCACGCCCAAAATACATTATTTTTTACTGATGCACAGCAGTCCAAGAATGGATTTTGGAAAGACCAAAATCAAACATTCATGGATTCCAGAACAGTGAGCCAAAGTAGACAGTAGAAGAATATTACATTTGCCCTGTAATCTTGCTATTTTAGACTTAGATTTAAATACATTAGGCACAGATCCTTATGTCCTGATAAGATTTGCTTTAATTTACAGTAGCAGTAGGTTGGGCAGAATTCCCACTGTCGGGGGGTGTGTTTGATTCCAGAATGGAGCCCTTTACATTTTAGGAAATGTGCTAATTGTAGTTTTAATTCTGTTTTAAAGACAATGCCTGTATTGCTGAATTTGTGAGCATTCAGCAGTGCTGAGCCCTGGCCCTGTTCTGCCTCTGCTGACTGAAACGCTCATGCCGCACGTTCTCTTCGTAAGCTCCCCGCCAAAAGAATCTGCTGTTTCTGTGGGACCAGCCTGTCTTCAGGCAAATGAAAGTGATTCCACTTAAAATGTCATCCCAGAGTCAAGAATGTGCTCCAACACTTTACTAAGAAAATCAAATGATCTCTGTTGCCTCAGGCTTCTCTTAAATGGTAAAACATAATAATTGGCCATGATAAGCACTCTGTTTAGGCTTTTTCTGCCCTGAGTCAGGAGAAGACTGTGGTACAGGTGGCTGTAGCTGAACTGACTTCATGGTACCTGCCTTGAATGACAAGTCCAAGCAGGGCATCTGTGGCCATGTGGGCTCCGGCAGAGATCAGGCACCCCGCTGCAGACTGCAGCTTTGGACTGATTCGCTCCAACTGCTGAAATCTGCGACAGTCTTTTCTCAGGCGTGCCCTGAATGCCTCCCCATTGCAGTCTGGGCACAGCCTTAGACATTTGGAAGTAATTTTGCTTCCCACTGTATGCTTGAGGCTTGATTGCTCTCATCTGAGAGTATTTGTATAAGCACAGCTGGCAGACCAGGCTCTTCAAACTCCCTCCTTCACCCTGTTCTCCTACAGGCACCAAGCAATGTGTCCAGCCATCCTACTTGTGAACCAAAGTAAAACCAGAGAGAACCAAACAAAAAACATGTTTACAGCCAACCTTTTTCATAAGGTAACTCTAGTGAGTTGGTTTAACTACGTGCTTTCAAAGCGTGCAGATCCAAGACTGTGGAGTAACCAACAGAAAAGGACCGGCCTGGCCAATCCTGAGTTCCCTGCCCTGCCCGCAGCGTAAGACGGGGTGTTTGGAAGGGCTGAGTCTTGTTCAGTAGCTCAGGAAATGTGAGGTTAATATGCAGATACAACATCATCAGACACTTCTAGGTAATTGAACAATACTGGATAGTGCTGCGGGACCAGCAAGAGCAACCCTTCTTACTGGAAGGGATCCCAGTCTGTTCTGCCTTTGTCTCCAGCATGCGTTGAATCTTGTAATAAAAATGTTGTTCTTGATTGTTGTGTGTTGGAAATGAAGTTTAGCCGTAAAAAAGGCAAGCAAAACTCCTGTTCGCACTGATGGAGACATAAATACATGAACCTCTGAGTTGGGGAAATGTGGACTACCACCCCCAAATGTAGGGTACTACTGTTTCCATCCAGTTAAGAGAACAGTGGAGAAGCAGTTGTATACTTTGGATGTTAATTTAAAATTCATTCAGAGGAGTCTAACGGTATCCTAAGCATAGTTTTTTCTTTTCAGTTTTCCTTATTCAGCCAAAATTGGAATCACAGTGCTGAATGGAAAACAGAATTCTTTATTTTGGCACAATTCTCTGGAAGAGACAAAACCCAGTTGCCAGATCACAGACAGCCCCTTACCTGGGAGACTGCCTCTTCTCCCGAGTCAGGGTACATTGTTTTACTTTGCTTTCTGCCTCTGGACTGTTGTTTAGAGCCTGGATGTTGGATTTTCTTGAGTCTCAGAGGGTGAACTCTCTCCCTGCAGTGCCAGTCAGAATCGACTGGCCAGCTATGAACTAAAGTCTTTGGTTAACTGCTATAGCAATTTAAACAGTTAATTAAGTCTCTGCTTGGGAGCTGACTTGCACCTTTATACTTGGCAGCATTCATTCACACTTAACTTTATTGGTGGACTCTGTAGAAAAACAGTTGAGTCTGTAATTTTCCAATCCTAAAATACATGTTTTTAAATTATCTACATCATTTAGGAGAACACTCCGGGACTCCTCTACTCCAGAAACGAGGTACAAAGGGTTGCAGCTCCTTGTCTAGAGCAGTTTTCAATCCCATTGAAAACTCATTTGGAATTAAGACCTTTCAGTGTCTTTTAATCTGTGGAATGCTTTTAAAAACACTTGTTTATTGTCAGCTTTGCCAATTATCCTCTAGGGTTTTTATCTGCAGGATGGATTAAAACCCCCCACCTCTTTTCCTAAGAGACAGTTCTGATGAACCTGGGTTTCCTACAGGTTTGTGTTTTAAACTGTGTACCTGTGTGCATGCCCAGAAGTATGATGAATGGGGTTGGTTATTACCCGCTTGTTTTACAAGGGACCCTTGGTGGGACACTAACATGGAACTCCCTTCTCTTCCCACGTTCACAGAATTTGCAGGAGCGCAGTTACCTGAGTGACCTGGTCTCTCACAAGGTCAAACTGGGCTGAAATCCACCACTGGAATCATGTGGGCTTGGGGACACAGCTGTCACAGTGCAGCCAATTTCCTTAGGAAACCATAGGGGAAATTCAAACCAAAATGTTCATCCAGACCTTCAGCTGGCAGAGAACAACACAGACTTTGAGGAAGTCATCTTGTTTTAGACCAGTGAATGTCTTTGCTAGTTATTCTGTTAGACAGGCCTGTAATGAATAAATCCTCTGCAAGATACTCTTGATGAATCTGTGCCTGTCATTCGTTGCTTATTTTCTTGGCTATGCAGGGAGACTTTAATTGAATTTGAAGCCACTGAGAGAACATTCGTTTTCTGTAACCGTTAGTGAATTAACAATGTGTTATGGACCTTGTTAGTGGTCAGTGTTTCCAACAGAATGCTGTTATTTGGATTGAAGTGCACTGTTGTACCATAGCTGTTATCCGAAGTTCACTGAGATGTATGATGTATCCTGAATGGAAATGTCTGAATGCAAATTTGATTTCATTTTGACAAACAAATATTTCATATTAAGTGAACTGTGAATCAGTTCAGTCTTTTATTGGTAGGGGATTCCAGGTTCATCCTCATGTATGCAGCTGGGAAGTACTTATGTAAACTGTGTGTGTTAATCATTATTAACAAGAATGGTTTCTGTGCAAAAAATGCAAAATAGGTTTTGTATTTATCAGCAGTCCTGAAAAGTATCTGATTTTCAAAAGAACTGGCCCTTTCTTTGTAGTCTGTGCACATGCACAACAGCATATCTGCAGAATGGTTGTCAGCAGGTACCATCTGTCACTTTGATTTGCTTCTGTACCTCTGCTTTGTGAGTCAGCAGGATGAAATTGTGTAATTCATAACCTGAAGCTCAGCTTTTCATATTCTAGGATTTTTTTAACCTCAAAAACCACTCTGTCTGTGTAATCTTATATTTCCTTACGCTTTTCACAAGCTAGCATCAGGATGACAGAGGATGAGAAACTACCTGCACAAGTTGTTTTGTTTCCAACCTTTTTTATTAAATAACCATAATTATTCTGTTCCAGTCTTTATGTTAAGCAATGTAAAAGCATTGGGGTTTGGTTGCAGCGTGCATCAAGAAGTCCCTCTTGGCAGAAGAAAGCATAAAACTGGCAGACGGTGCTTTCAATGCCAGCCATCATCTTTCCTGCCTTTGTTAGTCTGTTCTCTGCTGCTGTAGGTCTGTCAGCCTTTAGGCTCTTTTAGTTATCGCATTGGCAGGGCTCTTAAAAATGCAATGAAATGGAGCTGCTTTGCTGTCAGATCCTTTTCGTTCCCTTACCATTTCCTCTATGAACCACAGTTGTTAATGTCCGCAGAAAACATATATCTGCAAGTTTTGCTCGGGCCATTTTTCTCCCAAGTAGGGCCTTGAGAGATGCATTCCCTTCCATCGTATACCTGCCATCTCCTCAGCTGGGGCAGTGGTGGCTGACTGCTTCCAGATTAGGTTGTCTATGAGCAGAGATGGGGAACAGGAGAGTGCAGTTTGGGGCTTTGGGGACGTTTCTGCAAGGAAAAGTAAGACCTTAGGCTGACAGCTTTGGCAAGCCTCCCTGTTTGTATTTGTGGAGTCGTATTTCTTCTCTCCCCCTTCTTGCCCTTTTCGCTTTTTATGGTGTAATTTTCCTTCTTTCTTTCTTTTTGTTCTACCCTGTTGCATGCCCAGGCCTTACTTTCCTGTTTCACATGCAAGATCTGAACCAGAAGTCGATGCAAGCAGTAAGGGCACCATAACGTGGAGTAACATTAAACGGCAAACCAAGAAGCAGTGGATTTCCAGGTGTTGCTTTCAAAACAATGTCTGTCTGGTGGCGCTTGATTGAAAGGGTTCATATGCTTTTAAAACACTTGTCCTGCTGTTGGCTTGTTGAGGAGTGGAATTAACCTTGCGAGAAGTTTACATGAAAGGAAATCAGGCTCAGCATAAAGTGCCCAAAGCAGGGTATGCCTTGCCCGCCTTTGCTGAGCGTAAGGTTCTTCGGGGCTGGCTGGGGATGAGTGATGGGCTTTGACAGCCATCTAGTGGCTGCGG
>Ga0065711_1032788_pt1 | contig 26681 bp, 13 predicted proteins | sample Hoacrofraction12_FD_59098 | JGI IMG/M metagenome (GOLD analysis project Ga0065711, IMG submission 59098) | Hoatzin crop microbial communities from Cojedes, Venezuela - Epithelial fraction 12 v2 (version 2) | ecosystem: Host-associated > Birds > Digestive system > Esophagus > Crop | place... | reverse complement strand
TTCTTATGTTGGAGGCTCCAGAGCTGGATGCAGGAATCCAGGTGGGGTCTCACGAGAGCGGAGTAAAGGGGCAGAATCCCCTCCCTCGACCTGCTGGCCACGCTTCTCTTGATGCAGCCCGGAATGCGGTTGGCTTTCTGGGCTGGAAGTGCACATTGTCGGGTCATGTTGAGCTTCTCATCCACCAGTACCCCCAAGTCCTTCTCCTCAGGGCTGTTCTTGAGCCACTCTCTGTCCATCCTGTAGTTGTGTTTGGGATTAGGCCAGCCCACGTGCAGAACCCTGCACTTGGCCTTGTTGAACTTCATGCGGTTCACACAGGCCCACCTCTCCAGCCTGTCAAGGTCCCTCTGAATGGCATCCCATCCCTCCAGCGTGTCAACCACACCACACAGCTTGGTGTCGTCAGCAAACTTGCTGAGGGTGCACTCAGTCCCACTGTCCATGTCGCCGACAAAGGTATTGAACAGCACCGGCCCCAGTACCGACCCCTGAGGCACACCATTCGTCACTGGTCTCCACCTGGACATCGAGCCATTGACTGTAACTCGTTGTGTGCATCCATCGAGCCAGTTCCTTATCCAACGAGGGGTCCATCTGTCAAATCCACGTCCTTCCAATTTAGAGACGTGTTCAGTTAACACAGTGTCATTACTTCATCGTGTCTTTTCAACCAGAAGTGGTGGGACGGGAACAGGTTAACACTAGAATCATGTGTTTAATGACTTTCTGGGTTTGCTTACAGCAGCTTTGCTTGCTGCGCTCCCAAATGAGCTTTCATAACATGTGTGGATTATATACGCCTTTCAGGATGCTGTTGCTCTTCACGTTATCTCTGCATTTAGGTCCTGTTTGCAGTCACTTAGAGTTCTTACTAATCAATGTATTGATGGCAAAGTCAGGCTTATTTCAGTGTCCACACTGTTTATGGTGTTGCTTTCTCTGGGCCCTAAAACAGCTCTTGCAGTATTGTTGATGCTGGTTTTTGCTCTTCCGTGAAGAATACTAAGCTCTCACCTCTGCTCACTATACATTGGAATTAGAATGGTGGATAATAATCAACATATGATACTGCAGGTCTAAAATGTACGTATCCAGATATTTCTGTGCTCCAGCTCTGTATCAGGTTCTGTTGCCTTTTAGCAATGTTTCCCTTGAAACATGTTTATCATCAAAATTTATTTAATCTATCAAAAATTTTCAAAAGTTCAATTCTAAAATTTCAGTTTTATAGACTTAAAAGGTCTGATACCATTTGGAAGTACTCAGTTTTAAATAATAGCACAATGTCATAGAATCATAGAATCATTCAGGTTGGAAAAGGCCTTTAAGATCATGAAGTCCAACTGTCAACCCAACACCACCATGTCTGCTAAACCATATCCCGAAGTGCCACATCTACACGGTTTTTAAACACCTCCAGGGATGGTGACTCCATCACTTCCCTGGGCAGCCTGTTCCAATGCCTGACCACTCTTTCAGTAAAGAATTTTTTCATAATATCTAATCTAAACCTCCCCTGACACAACTTGAGACCATACACATTGTGTCATTACACAGTGTGATACTACCTGCATTTAAGCTTAGAAAAACAGATATTTGGCACAGATGGGAAGAATAATTGTAAATGTATTGCTATTAAAATGCCTTAATATATTTTCAGAGCGGATTTCCCATTCACATGTAGTTATGGTTGTACTTTTCCAAGTTTGATAAAGACAGCAATGATAGCTGAAATATTTTTAGCACCCTTAGTAAGGGGAATATATTAGGAAAGCTTTGTGAGTACATGTGTCTATTTCTTTTTCAGGGAATCTTCTAGTACAAGTGCTAACTAATCTATGAAACTACTCAGAGATTTACTTCATTTGAAAAAGGATGGTGCTACTTCTGGTCTCCCTGAGTTTATATCCACTTCTGCAGGGTTTCTGATTTGCTTGTGACTGAGGGCCATTGAGTTCTCCCTTTCCCTGTGCAGACGGCACTTGTGTTTCTTTCCCAGCCCCTTTTGGCTCATATATCACACTCAGAAGCTCAGTGCAGCCTGGCTAAATAGTCATTCTTTGGCTAGTATTTAAGGTTAGTATTGCTGTGAGTTAAAATGCAGGAATAACGTACTGAACAGTACAGCCTGCAATTTCCAGAGCGCCTGTGAATTGGAGACTTTCACCTATGAAAGGTTTTAATCTCTATGTTTTATTTCTACATTTTCATTTTAAATTAATAAGGTTTAAATATGTTGTTCAAGAAATAGAGAGCTGAATTAGCAAAACCCTGCTGAGCAGGTGATGGTAGAACCCCTGGATAGAAAAAGAAAGGGAAAGTACTTTCTGCCTTTAGTAAAGAGTTTTATCTCCATTTGCAAACTCTATAGAAACATCCATCAAGCAGTCTGACAGGGAAATTATATTGGGTTACAGCACTGCAAGAAGTTCACATTATGTTCCTGCTGAGCAGTAACAAATTGTGTTGAACTTTATAAAAAGTTTCTTTCTGTTTTTCACAAAATAATGCAGTATAGAGCTAGTGGTCTCAGTGGTCACAAGAGACACTGGGGAAACTTCTGGAAAATCTTGGTATTCCTTAATAAGGAAATGAAATGAAATTACAGACGTGGCTTTCCTTTCCTGCAGAACCACTTGTGTTCTCTGCTCCTTTATAAGCACACCAAACCGCACAAGATACAATTTGCTTTATTTACTGCAAAACGAAAAAAATTAAATTACTTTCCTGACCACAAGGTAATATACTTGTGCCCTCGTTGTGGTGGGTCACCATTAACTTTCACTGAACATGGTAAGAGATGCCGCTATTCTGATGGAGATCAAAATGGAACCTTAATTTTTCCCCTGTGAATTTTCCAACAATAATAAGAGTATTTTAATTCAACTTACCTCAGGTATGCATTTCAGCTAGACTGTCATATTTCAGTAACCTTTCTTACCTTTCACTTACTTAGAGAGGAGCTCTTGTACACTGCTAGGATCCAAGTGCTTTTGAATTCAGTGATCACGGAATCACAGAGTGGTACGGGTTGGAAGGGACCTCTGTGGATCATTTAGTCCAACTCCCTTGCCAAAGCAGGGTCACCTAGAGCAGGTAGCACAGGACCGCGTCCAGGCGGGTTTTGCATATCTCCAGAGAAGGAGACTCCACAACTTCCCTGGGCAGCCTGTTCCAGTGCTCCGTCACCCTCAGAGTAAAGAAGTTCTTCCTCGTGTTCAGATGGAATTTCCTATGCTTCAATTTGTGCCCCTTGCCCCTTGCCCTGTCGCGGGGCACCACTGAAAAGAGTCTGGCCCCATCCTTGACACCCACCCTTCAGATATTTGTAGGCATTTATAAGGTCCCCTCTCAGCCTTCTCTTCTTCAGGCTGAACAAGCCCAGCTCCTTCAGCCTTTCCTCGTAGGAGAGATACCCTCCACTGAACTCTCTCCAGTAGCTCCTCATCTTTCTTGAAGTGGGGAGCCCAGAACTGGACCGAGTACTCCAGACGGGGCCTCACTAGGACAGTGTAGAGGGGGAGGAGAACCTCCCTCGACATGCTGGCCACACTCCTCTTCATGCATCCGAGGATGCCATTGGCCTTCTTGGCAGTCAGGGCACAGTGCTGGCTTATGGTCAACTTGTCATCCACCAGGACACCCAGGTCTCTCTCCACAGAGCTGCTTCCCAGCAGGTCCACCCATAGCCTGTACTGGTGCATGGGGTTGTTCCTCCCCAGGTGCAGGACCCTGCACTTGCTCCTGATGAACTTCATCAGGTTCCTCTGCACCCAACTCTCCAGCCTGTCCAGGTCTCACTGAATGGTGGCACAGCCTTCTGGTGTATCCGCCACTCTTCCCAGTTTGGTGTCATCAGCAAACTTGCTGAGGGTACACTCTAACTCTTCATCCAGGTCGTTGATGAAGAAGTTAAACAAGACTGGGCCCAGTACTGATGCCTCGGGAACACCATTAGATACAGGCCTCCAGCTAGACTCTGCACTGCTGAAGACAACCCTCTGAGTTCTGCCATTCAGCTCGTTCTCAGTCCACTCCACTGTCCACCCATCTAGCCCACACTTCCCGAGCTTCCCTAGGAGGATGTTATGGGAGACCGTGTCAAAAGCCTTGCTGAAGTAGAGGTAGACAACATCCACTTCTCTGCCCTCATCTATCCAGCTGGTCTTGCTGTCATAGAAAGCTATCAGATTGGTCAAGCATGATTTCCCCTTGATGAATCCATGCTGACTACTCCTGATAACATTCTTTTCCTCCACTTGCTTAGAGATGACATCCAGATTGAGCTGTTCTATCACCTTTCCTGGCATGGAGCTGAGGCTGACCAGGAGGTAGTTTGCTGGGTCCTCCTTCTTGCTCTTTTTGACAACTGGAGTGACATTAGCTTTCCTCCAGTCCTCGGGACCTCTCCTGTCCTCCAGGACCTTTCAAAGATTATGGAGAGTGGCTTAGCAACAACATCTGCCAGCTCCCTCAGCACTCATGGGTGCATCCCATTGGGGACCCATGGATTTGTGGGTGTCCAGATTGTTTAAATGATCTCTAACCCAATCCTCCTAGACCAAGGGAAGGTCTTCCTTTCTACAGGATTTCTCTCTTACCTGGTCAGATCTAGAATCATAGCCCATTTTTGCTTTTCTCTCTTATCATTCCAACCTGGCGCTGAATACCCTCTGACTTGAAGCAACTTCAGACCTATCTCTAATGGCAATGAGGTAGCTATGAATGCTTGAAAACAGGTCAGGACCTATTTTCCAGCTTTGTAAACTTCAGCGAGCCGTTCCGTTGATGTAAATGTCAGGTTTTTAACAAAATCTGAAACAGGGAAAGGTTTCTGTCGTCAGGTTTCTTTGCATCCTTCTGTAAACTTTTGCATTCATATGAAAAATTAACATTGTTTATATTTTTGCATGTATCTAAGTATGGATGATTAAGTAAAGCCTTTAGTATGTGAGATCCTAGGTGTTTTAACAAAGGAGAATTAATTCTTTCTGTTAATTCTTTGTTGTCTCTTCCAGAACAGTTGCATTTAATTATGCAGCATAGACTATTTTTGAATAATACCCATGCATTCTTACACTCCAAAGAAAAGTAAAATAGGGAGAGAAATTCCCTTCCATTTAGATGTTCCTTTTGCAGTGTGAGCATTAAAAGCTGTTGGTCTCCAAATATCTTGTTTATATGGAAGTTAAGCTGCCATTTAAAAATAGATACAATTGAATGCAACTGAAAAAGGAAAAAGTTTATTAGACGAGGAAGGCTAATGTTGTTTAATGAAGTGTGGCATTCTGATCTGTTTTAAAAGCCTTATTCTTTCTCAGTAAGCAATAGGAGTAAAATGTTTCTGTTACGGGCTTCTGCTTTACACATTGCATGCTTGCCTTGAGGGATTCAAAACCTAAATAAACCTTAACTCACAAAAGATGTAAGTATGAGAAATCTCATCCTTTTTCTGGAACGGCTTAGGGGCTGATTGTTTATTTAACAAGCTGGTGCCCTGGTTTTGCCACTGACACACTTTGACGAAAATCCCCCCACAGGCATTTAAAGTTGCAATAAAGTAAGAAAATTGGAAAGAAAGATGTGAGTCAACGTGCAAAACCACAAGGTCTGCTGACCTAGGTGTTTTCAATATTTTGTAACTATATTTAAAGTTTCAGAGCTAGAATGATCTCAGAGAGCAGTCAGTAATGTTCTGAAGTAACCAAACCAAATGAGATCTTCCTATGAGTTGTTGGTTACTTGAATTATTATGTACAGGAACTTACTCTGCGAAGAGGGAAATCATATCTATGGAAAGACCCAGAAGAGTGCTTACAGAAATCCTAACAGACTGAGGTGGAATTTAAATCGTGCATAGGCTTTGTGCCAGCTCATGAAAGGTGAATGTGTTTTATCCTTAGATGTCAAGGTTGTTGAGTAGCTGAATTTGGGAATTGCCTTTTGTTCTCTTCACTGAAGCAGCTGGGAGCTGTGGTAGAAGGCAGGTGCAGATGCTGACAGAGCATCCCTACAATTAGCACTTCCCAGCGGAACGTGAAGTGCCAAACCCAACTATGAGAGCCAGTGCAAAAGTTGATGTTTTGCCTATGTTGTTTTTTTTTTTTGGTAGGAAAAATGCTGTTTTGAAACACTGATGCAAAACACTTTTCATTGCTGCAAGATTCCCTTCCCGCTAACTAGAGTTTTCTGGACACAAAATTTCATTCCATTTAAACAACTTGTTTTAACTAAAAAACATTGGCGATCTATTAGGGAAGAAGTTTTTTTGCTATGTCCAGCCCCTTTCCCTTTTCTTATTTCCACCTTTTTTTATATCAAGATGCAAAGAAGAGGATGTGTGGAACAGACTGAGGAATAGGAAAAGAGTTGGGGAAAAAAAACATTTTATATCTTTTGGCACCAAATGGGGAACAGTGAAAATAGTGTTTTCTCATTGATTTACATTATTTTTTATACGTACAGTTGCAGGCAAGGTCAAAAAGGAAGGTAAAGATATTTCCTTTCATATCATGTATGTTCTCACTTCTGTCATATGAGTTTCTTCAAGTGTTTTCTACAAGACTAAACTATCATATTTCCCCAAATGAGATTTCCTGTGATTGTAAGTCACAGCAGGCTCTTCAACGATGACTTTTTGAGTTCCTGTTTCTGACATTGTGAAACTTGGATTCTGCTGTAACTGTTGTATTAAGATCCAACCCAAAATCTTCAAATAAGCAAAAATCTTCCATTTCTTTTCATGTACCTGGATAGTTTTGAGAAAGTAGTATTTCAATATGATTTCACTTTGTGACCAGATGAACTATTGAAGTTTGTCAATGACAGGGTTAGTAAACCTCCTGATCAAAAGGGAATTTGAGCACAAGATTCTGAAATGTGCTAACTATTATGAAGTATTATGCATTTAAGAGGATAGACATTGTAATTAAATTCTACTTCATGGTGTCCTGATGTTTGTTTAAATCTAAGTAACGGTCTGAAATTGACCCAGACCTGTCTAAAACTCTCTCAGTTGCAGGATGGAAATCTGGACGGAGTAGGCATATATGATTTTTCATATTTTCTAGAGTAGGTGAATTCAACCCCGCTGAATATTTTTTTTCTTGTTTTCTTGTTTTCAACCTGTGAAAACTTGGAAGTAAGTATAAGTGGAAAAGAATAAAGAAAAATGAACTGAAGTTTGATTTGATTTCAGTTTAAATTTCATCTGAAATAATTCATTCAACCTTTTTTACATTATAAATAAATTATTTATTCATGGAAATATAAATTTAAAACATAGTTTAAAAGTTAAGATTTGTTAAAAAATGACTTGTAGGTATATCCTAAATTGGAATAAACTCCAGCATCTCAAATTCTCCTCAACCAGAAATCTTACTCCTCCTTAGTTTACCCCTAGAGAAGAATGGACTTGGTAAAAAACGACTTGGTAAAAAGCAACTTGGTAAAAACCATTTTATTTTGACTTTCATTGTTTAGAACAAATAATAATATCTCCTGTTTCCATTCAAGTAGTTTTGACTGGAAAATGAACTCATTTGTGTTTCATTTCAAATGGTATTTTTCCCAGATAGTCTTTTCCTTTGAGAATAATTGCCTCCAGTGTTTTTCTAATTTGCTGAGGGGGTTGGGAGTGAGTCAAGCGGGAGAATTAGGACAGACACACCTGGTTTAATGAAAGCTTTCCAACCAGTTCTGTTCTGTGCGTAGTATTTTCTAGATTTGATTTTTTTTCACTGAGTGAGGGATTCTCCCTTCTATCTACGTTTGTAATTTCATTGTGTTTGACCTATTAACTAATGTATACAGCAAGTCTTTAATTTTCAATACTTGACGGCTAAAGATGAAAATGGGTCCCATAGAGTAACTGCAAAATGAGCTTTAAATTCTAATTAAAAATCATCTTATCAACACTACATTTAACATTGTACAGTTATGGGTCTGATATTTTCTGAATTGGTTACGCTAGATTACTTTATAGTACTTAGTGACTGAGAAGGAGTATGACTTTTTTTTTGAACAATTTCTTTTGCACAGCAGGGTGACTTAAATTAGTGTGACTGACATCCACCTAATATGCTCAAAAATGTTTGGAACAATTGGTCTGAAACTTAAGCATTTTCATTTTGATTGGATCAGAGCACAGGGAAGAAGTTGAATGTGCTGGATATGCAAGCCTATTCACATAGCTGCTTCTCTTAAATCCTGATCCAAAGTATATCTAAGCATGTGTGTAAACTTAGCATATGAACATTGCTGAATCAAATGGAAAAATTCTGGCCCAGAAGAAACTGTCACACCTCACAGGAACAGAAATGAATCCAGGACTTTACCCAATGAGTAAATTTACGAAATGCAGGTGCTTAAACATTTGAAAGAAATATATGTAAAAGAGATGAGGAAAAAAATATTCCCATGGTTGACATTCTCCCACATGAAGGATCTTGCATATATAAAAACCCAATTAACCAAAGATGCTTTCCCTGGGCCAAAACCTAAACCTAAAACCTAAATTTTTCCCTGGACTAAACCCTGGAAAATGATTTTCCTTGGCAACATTGCTATTCATCTGCAGCATTTAATATGCTGTTTACTTGAGCAGGGAGTCTCTTGTATGGAATACCTTTGCCATCCCCCTCTCCAATGCCAGTCACTAACTTGACTTCCTTAATACATTTTGTATAAAGATTGTGCTTATAGATCTCTAAGCACCTGTCTGTTGTATCTGGCCAATAGTGCTAGCATTATAAAAGAAAAATTGGGGAATAGTAGCCAGTGATCAAAGCATCCATCCAACAAATAAGATATTAATATTTTTAAATAATTGTGTCGTTTCTGCTGTTGAGTATGCACCTATGCTGAGAGTTAGTGCATCTCCCAGGGTGGCAAATGATGTATACATGATTAGGAGCTACAGAACGAACTGCACAGAAGAATTAAACACATGTAAATGAATGTGTCCTGAACTCCAAAAATCTGAAGTATCCTCTAGCTGTACAACAGTATTTACAGTATATTGCTTTTTAAAGATACTGTCACAAGGTAATAAAAACAAATTTTGAATGGAAACACACAAGTGCATCCTATCAAAATACTGTGTGAACGCTGGCATAGACAGACTCAGATGAAGTTACTAGGCCTTGTACACATCTGACTGAGAGCTGAAAGGGTCAAGCTTGTGGCGTAATAGTTCATTGCTGAAGTTGTGAAATTTATTTTAGACAGTTATTTGACTTGTTCAGCAATGTTCCTTTAAGAGCTTGCATCCTAGTGCTTCAAGATGAAGAATTTTGGAACTGCACAAGAATATATGAGAACTTCTGCATTACTGTCTGGGTATACTTGTTTTGCCTTAGATATGCCATTAGAGCTTTTTAAATTTAGGAATAGATCATCACCATGAAGAAACAATTTATTTCCTAGACACTCAGAAATTGCAGTTGTGTGTGGAATGCTTAAAGTGAGATACAGTGTTGTAGCTAAAAAAATTTCTAGTGACAATGTGCATTCCTCTGCAGAAGTAATGCTTCAGCCTTGCATCTGACGTATCAGATTGAAAACACTTTTGCATTGACTCTTGTAATGACAGCACTAAAGAAAGGTACAGCCTTTTCCCCTTAGTCCACTTGGCTTGTCCATTCCTCCCATAAGAGAAGCATTGTCTAGCTGGAACAAATGTGGATTGAAGGGGAAGTCACATTAGCAAAGGTTTGTGAGTTGAGTGAGCATGTGCATGCCCTTCGGTACCCTCACAGTATGTTGTGGGGTTGTTCAGTCAGCTGAGAACTGAGGTCTAGAGTTCAGTTGGTATTTAGCACAAATGAAATCATCATACCTACAGGGTGCACTTACACGGCAGGGCTCAAGAGCTGATGCTAACCATGTATTGATGTGCAGTTTGTTATACCATGCATTAAGCTTATGCATTATTACTGGTAGTGTCACTAATCACATATTTTACATCGCTAACTATACTGCATTTTTGTTTAAATTATTTGGCAAATACATAAGGTGATGAGTTTCTTAAAGATCTGGAGATAGGTGTATGAATGCAGCTTTTGTGACTTTCTCCACTGAGATTCCTACCTGGTAATTCTCCATTTGTTCCAAAAACTAGAGAATAACTCTTCTTCATGTGTCTGGATTGGATGTTGAGGAGCAAAAGGCATAGGATAAGAGGGAGACAAACAGCAAAGAGGAGCAGGGAAAAATGTGATGACAAAGGATTGTGTGGTGAAACATTATGGCTAATCTGAATGTTTTGTTAAACTTTGTTTAAAAGATAAAAATCAAACCAAAGCTGGAACAATTTGCCTGAAGGAAGGTGCTGCCTGTATACAGCTTTAAGTGCTGACAGGTTAGACAGGAGTGTGCAATAACTGCTATTCCATAGTAACAAGCAGTAGTAAAAGCAACCTCACTACTGTGTGGCACCCACATGCCCTGAGCCATTAAACCAGAACATCCAAAGACCCTCTCTTGCAGCAAGCATCTTCGCATCCCTCCAAGCATTAGCTAGGTCCCTCTGCTTTTTCCTTCAGTCACTATGTTTATGATGTCTTTCATTTTTCATATGCTCACAAAACAACAATAACCAGAGCATAAGATAGAGCTGCTGAAACATGCTTTCTAGAAAGGATGGCACACAGGTGTCTGGTCCAGCCCCGGAATCCAAGGAATGGAAAAACTGCAGCGATGGGTTTATACTAAAATTATCTTAGTTTAAAGGAGTACCCAAATGCTACCTTGAAGCCAAATACCACTTTAAAGTCCGCAAATGGACTATCTTAAAACTGGATCCCAGAAAGAGCTACAAACTTCAGGTTTCCTTCAACTTGAGCCTGTGGGACCATGGCATGTTTGTAGTATCTGAGCACCCCTGGCAATGGCTAGAGAGCATGCGTGCACCTCTTTGCTAGGTATTGGGTGTTTGTTTCTTTTTGGTCTGCATGTTATTGGTAGTTGTGTCTTTTCCCCCACTTCTCAGCTTATTTGGCGTCTTTTTTTTTCTTTCAAGATTATAGTGGTAAAAATTGTTCTCTCACATTTATGTTTTTTGCAGATAGTGAGGGCTTTTGGGCTAGTTTCTATAAAGAACATAGACAATGTACTGTCCGATTAGGCATGTAAATCCACTCTATTGATCTCTAAAGTCCTGCTCAGTTTTTATCTAGTCCTAGAGCCACTGCTTTTCATAGCACCCGCATTTTCACAAGTAAAGTCATATTATGTGCTCACACGATCTGGGGTTCAGGGGATGTTTTTACCTCATTCAACTCTGGAGCCTGACACAGCAGGTATATCTACAGCATACCTCGTGGATACCAGCTAGCCTGGGGTTACTTTTTTATTAGGCAGCCTGATGTTTAGTGCACTTCCATACTATGTTGGATGTCTTATTTCAATGACAGATAGAGCAGCCTGGCTGGCCAGTGAAGAAAGATCAATCCAACCTTTCCACAGTTTTACAAAAAAATCTCTTTTTGTGTATATAATTTGACATCTAATGAAACAATGCTGAATCATGTGAATAAGTTGCAGTCTGTGATGGATCAGAACTGGAATGCTGACAGCTCTGAAGCATTTTTTAAAAGTTGGTAACAGTTCAAATCTCATCAGCTTCTGAGATTTCATCTGTTTCTTTGAGAGAGTGGGATAAATGTCTCTGGACATGATGCCAAGCTTGAATCTTTAAGATGACTTGGATGAAAATTCCTTTCTTCTTCTGATCCTATCTCTTCTCACCCATTGTGATATGATACAAATTGAATTTCAGGGCTCATGAGCTAAAGTTTCTGCAATGGTTGGCAGAAGTGTCTTTCCATCTGATTACCCTTGAGGTCAGAAGCACGTAATATATTCAGGGGTTTTTCTAATCTAACAAAGCTCAGAATATGTGAGGGTTGTAGACAGCAGCTGGCCCCAGCAGAGACTAACAGATTTGCTGAGAACCTGCAAAGATCTTGGCAGGATGTCAACAAAGATACTGCAAGGTTGCTAGATGCCAGGAAAATGAGATCTTTGGTTTGTGGCAAGGAAAATGGTATTTAGGGAGGATGGTATGTAATAAATGACAATAATAGCACTGTGAACAATTCTCAATAAAAAATATTAGAGACTGTGACTATAGTGGGAAAGCTGTGTACTCATTTTCATGGATGAAGAAGCTGAAGTAGAAGCAGGTGAAAAAAGGATGTGCTTTCTTATAGGGGCAGGGTATTATCAGAGCCAGGAAAAGAAGTAACTCGGTTCTATGTAGGAATTGGTTTTTAAAAGAAGTGAAGGATGAAGGGAACAGAAGCGATAATGGAGAAAGGGCTTAGCTGACTTAAAACAATAGGAAAGAGAAGAACGGAGGCTGGGTGGATAAAATAAAAATGTTTGTGGAGAACATGATCATAGAAGATTTTGCAAGGGTCTTACTGTCTTTCTGCGATAGCAAGAAATTGAGTCTACAGCATCAGGAGTTTCTAGTGTGTGGTATCCAACTATAAATTTAGGTTTACTTTGACCATGTATTTGCTAGTGATTGGCTCTGGCAAAATATGTAGGTATTTCTCTGAAAGACACAGATGCTGGAAATCTGCTGGTCATTTATTGCATCAAGCCTAATGGTGCATACCTCAACCATGCCTGACCCTTAGGTGTTTTCAGAAGATTTTAGGTTAGCCTACAGGAAACTGTTTGATCTGTTGTACTGATGTGTTTTCATTGCTCCCTCATGAGAGTTTTAGTGAAAAAGGTGCTTTCCAAAGAGCTTGTCCAGAATTAATATGTTACTAAAGAAAAATTGTGGCATTTAAAAAGCCAACTTCATGAGGAGAGAAAAGAAAACAGATTCTCATCTAATCTGCACATTGAACATGACACAGAGAATAGCAGCCCTAATGGGGAATGCCTGCATGGAAATTTTCTGCCCTACATGATAGGCTTTGATCAGTGTTCCACAAATTTGATTTTAATTATTTCAGGGAGATTTCCACTTTACATACCTGGTATAGAAATCCTAATTACTTATCACTGTTCTTAGGACTTAATTTGATGCTATCTTCCTTGATTACTTTATCAGGTTAAGGTCTATGGGTTATTGACAGTTCTGTGTTAACTGGGCGGCTGTGGTTTTCTGGCAGGATGCCAGCAGAGGGGGAAAGCAGCTGTTCCTTGAAATGGGAATAATAAAAGCTGCCAGCTGATAAAATCTTTCCAACTTTTGCAAAACTGAAAAAGGCCATTAGCAACTCTTGGAATTCCTCAGTTTCTTGCATCCCTGCATTCCAAGGGAAATAATGTGGCAAGCAGGATACCACTGAAAATGTAATGCGGTGGGTACTGGTGGAAACGCCAGATGGGGGGAATCCAAAATGCAGACTATTAGTAAAATACATGGATGACAAGCAGTTCTTTACTGATATATGGGTCTGTTTTGCAGTAGGAGACAGTGTGGGCTGCTATTGAATGGGCCAAATCCCAGCTTCCTTCAATGCTAACTCTCAGAAAATAATGGCTTTAAATAGCAGTTTAAACTTCTCTGGTTACGTGATAGTTATACAACCTTATGCAGAAATTTTCCACTATTTGTGCTTTGTTCCTTTTTCCCTCAGCTCAGCTCCACCAAATGATCGTTAGTTGTGAAGCATCGCCTTTAGCCAGATATTAACAGGTAACAGAGCAGCGGGCTTGGGACTGGGTACCACTTGGGAGTGATATGAAGTGCAAGAGTTACAGATCCACAGAGGTGTTTCTGGTGACAGTCTCCATGCAGGCAATCTGATGTAGAAAAGAGAAGGACCTGGAAGCCTCTGAACTCGTAGGCATAAACTTCTCTTTTTCAGATTCTGTTAAAATAGGGAGCCAGTGGTAGCAGACTGGTCAATGCGGCTTCGAAAACGATGGGGAGCTTTCGACAGCAGCTGCTGTGTGTCAGAAGTCCATAAATTGACTTCCTGCCACGGGAGGCCTCCAGCTACTTCAGCTGGAGATTTACTGGGGAGAAATGCTTGCCCTCTGTTCTACCAGCAGAGCAAATATATCCAGGGCCATGCCCAGGGCTGAGGAGGGGTTTGAGCTGGCAGGATTCCTCATGTCAGCCAACAAGATCTAGATTAATGTAATAGGTGTGGGTAGAGACCTCAGTGTTTTGCTGAGGGAGAGAAGGTGCTCTCCTTTGAGTAGTATATGTACACGTCTATTGAGTTTTTTGTTCACAAAAACTCCCAGGTAAGAGCACACTTCTTTCATCACATCTCAGAAAGCAAAGATCTTATTTGATTTGTTTTGTTTGTTTGTTTTTTTCCCCTCTTTCTTTGTCTTCCAGGCAGCTATGTGCTCTCCCCTCTGTTCAGGGTGGATGCATGTTCCATTTCCAATGTTCATTTTGCTTTATGATAATCCTTATCTACTAGTTTTGCAACTGTCCTTCTCCAAGAGGGTTTAATTTCCTTTAAAAATTGCACTCTGACTGAATCAATAACCTAACAGGAATCTCTGGAAAAGGACTGTTTTTTTGGGGCAGTAGGTGTCTCAAGATTTAGTAGCCTCTATCATCATCTTTCTTGGAACTCATTATTTAGTTAAAGTTTAACTCCTGAGCTGCTGAATTCAAGCCTCTTGCATTTCCTTTCTGTGCCTGATGCATTGGCCTTTTTTCTGCCAAGAGAGGTGTATAATGATCTCAGAAATATATAAGCTTCTTCTCTACCTGTCTCCTGTATTGCTGAAATTTTCCTCTACTCATTCAGCATATTAGATATCACTGCTCTTCCTGCCAAAATTTAGCACCAGGGTTGAACTCCTTTAGGTTAAAAACTGAACCTGAATATGTTGTTTCATACCAAGAAGTGTCATTCTTTTGCATATCTGTGGTTTTCAAATACAGTCATGAATTCTGAAATGAGGAGGCAAAACCCACAATGAGATATTTTGAAAGTTTATTCTGGCCTGTATCCATCCTCGATTCCTTTGCTGTGCAGGATAAGGCTATGTTTGTAGTGAAATGGGAAATCCAAAAGAAAGCTGAATGTTCAAAATTCTGGAGATGTTTTGAGCCTTGTGAAAGTTGGTAAAGTGGAGGAAATGTTAACTTGATTTACAAAAATAAAATGCAATGCCTGATTTCTCAAAAGTGTTTTAGGTTTAGATGGTTTCAGTATCATAGATTCTGAAAATTGTATTTAAATGCAGTTTAGATATCTGTTCAAGAAAGCTTTCTGAACTTGGTCACTTTCAAGGTTGGGAGGGTGAGGCATAAATAATAGTGGGTAAAAAAAAGGAAACAAAGAGTTGTAGTCATTTTTAAACCACGCTTATTAGAACTGGGATCCAATTTGAGCATCCCCAGCTTTACCTGCTTATTGGAACTTTCTCTAGAGCACCGATAACTTCTTTCCCACTATTTGAGTTCAAATCCCAGTTGCAAATACTTACAGTCATAGGCCTCAGATATCAATCTTACAGATTTTTGCTGTGTCTGTCTCGTAACGTTCTACCATGGGTGGCTATGTGGACAATGAGCACTATTGCAAAGATACTGGCTTCCATCCTGCAAAGGCAGTTCATGTATTTGTATATGGGGTTTGCTCTTCTGCCTTTTTCTGCTTAAGCCAGTGGGTTCAAACACAATCTGCATCGCTTGTCAGCATGTCAGTGATGGTCTCAAAATAATACTGCTAAGGAAAACCCCATGCAATCCTAACCCCTTTTCAATTGATTTCATATCAGGGGAGGGCAGGAGGTGAGGAGAGCTTAATTATAAAAATCCTGTGACATGCTGTGGCAATTTGGTCTGTGAGGAGACTTCATTCTCTGTCTGTGTGTGCGTATTTTGGAGGAATGATATAGGGGAAGGGCTCTGAACCCACCAGACACAGGGGCTAAGGTTTATACACAAGCTCCCGTAGGAGTCCCCTGTGCCCTTCTTCTGTACATTTACCTGATACACACATTGGAATGGTTCATGCATACGTAAATACCGAATGTTCTCATGCAAAGTGTAAGGATATAACTTAGAAAGCACTGTTGAATTTTTGGCTTATATAGGCATATTCTGTGGCCTGACAGGATTACTCCCATTGGAGTAATAACTAGAAGTTTTGCTTCTTTAGGGCCTGTTCCTAGTCCCTTTGAAGCCAATGGCATAATTCCCAGTAATGTTTAGTGGTGCAGGGTCAAGTCTTTAAGGATGATAGAATTTGATGTTGGAGGCTGACTGAAGTACACAGGGGTTTCCCCAGTTATTTCAGTGAGCAAATTGCCGTTATTTCATGAAAATAATTATTTAAAAACCAGCTTGCATAGAGATGGTGTTAGTGTTAAACTTCCAAAAGAAGAAAGTAAATCAAGAGACTTTCTTTATTCTGGCTGATACCATGCACTGTTTATAACACTAAAACATTTAGTTCAAGTAAGTTCCCAGAAGTTTGGAGCAGCCAAATCCAAAAGCAATGAAATTTTTAAATTGAAAAGGACATTTTGTGCCGCATCTCTTGTGACTTCTGAATGCATTTCACTTCTACTGTTGCAAGAAAAGCCATTCTCATGGTATCTCAGTCTTCATGCCTCTGGTCTCAACTGGTCTGACCCCACAGCATGTGCAGGGGAAGGGGGATAATGAAGAGAAATGTTCAGCTGCTTTAGAAAAATGCTGGGTCTTGCTAATCTCAAAGTCCAGTACTACTCAGAACCCCTGCAGGTATTAAAAAAAAAATAAATCCCCTTCTCTTTCAATATGCTTGCTGACACCCAAGGAGTTCCCTTTAGCTCTGAAGTTGCCTTCACCTACATTTCTCATATGATATTAGGAGTTTGCCAAAGCTCAGTTACTTTTATGGTTAGACTTTGGTACTTCAGGCTTGCTGAGCTAGATCTTTAAAGGGATAAAGTAAAAATGTAGCAGACTGAGGAGAAGCACAGAAAGCTACTAGAGGGCATTTGTTGGCATTTTCTCTTTCTTTGGTTCAACAAATCTATTGACCTAGAGGGCATGTAGGAGAGCCCATCTGTTTTCCCATGGTTCTAAATGGAAAACAGAGAAGGACATGAAATTTACTCTGTGTGTATTAATATTCTATTTGGATACTGCTGATCTACTGGGTCGCTTTAACTGAAGGACAGAAAACAATTTTCCTGTCTTGTTTTCTTCTGTTTGAATCTGCTCACATGCAGTTACAATGGAACAGAGTACAGTAGCAGCTAGATTGCTACAGTCCTTGGCTGGATGGTGTTTGGCCTCCCTTCTTAATGTATAAGCAATCTCATCTGTGTAATTTAAGCTTATTTAGGTCTATACATCTACAACACTTTTTATCACCTGATAGTTGCCAGTCCTTTCACAGGAGCAGGGCCCAATGGCCAAGATGCCTTTCCCCTTTCAGAGGCAACATTAACACGTCAGGCCTTCCTATACCTTAAGTGCATATCCTAGAGGCCCAGCTTTTCGTGTATGGCCACCTTGTGTAGGGTGGCACCAGATTCCACTTTAGATAATATGAAAAATACTGAGCTCTGGTGGCTAATAAACACAATAAATATTTCCCTCTCTCTCTCTCATTACTACTCTGAAGAGTCCTCTAGGCCTAGGACTGTAGGATACCTATTTTCTAGTTATCCAGCATATTAAAGTAAATACAGTGATATGAAACTGGTATGGGTTTAGGTGTTGTCAGTGGAAATGAAGATTCTGGCTGTTTGTGTTACACTATGGACCTGTGTTTACAATTTGTGGTACTTCTTGGTTTAAATCCCTGTGTTTGGTCTCTCATGCAGTGGTAAATTTTACATCTGTTTGAATGATTGTCTGATCTACTGTGGACAATGGCCATAAATTTTAGCGACTAACTCTGCACCAATTCAACAAGACCCAGCTGAACTAGAATATGTCTTTTTATATGACGCTTGTTATACTCCAGCTCAACAGCCTTTTGGCCATGGTGGACCACTTAGTGTTCACAGAGACACCCAGGGAGTTCTAGGTAATCTGAATGCTTAGCTGTGGGAAGATGTGAACCAGCTAGGGTTATTGAGATCAGTATTGCTGGGTTGTTCTGGGACTGAACTGCATGTCCATCCCGCTGTCCTCCCGCAGTAGGATGATGGATCTTCTGGGAAATCTGCAAACCATTCCTGGAGCTTCTCATGCTTTTGTCTCTGAGGTAGTGCTATCTGTGTGTGGCTTTCAGCCATGGGGTTCACAGAGTTAGGAAGACTGGTTGCTTTTGGACTCTGCCAAGAAAAAGATTAATTTCATTTTCATGTGTGTATTTGATCATAAATATGAAAGTGTGTTAATAGTATAAGCATGTATATCTGTAATGAGGGTGTGTTAGTATTTAAGTCTGCAGCAGAATCCCAAATAAGAAGTGGAGCAAACTGAATGTAAAAATTATTAGAAGAGTGACTACAAAACGATGAAGAGTGTATATTTATAAAAGGAAGTTCTTTGTCCAGATGTCCCCCTGCACTCCTTAGGGAATGTTTCTGATTGCTCTCTGAAATTTATATCACTTCAAATAAAATATATGACACAAAACCCCCCAGGGTGAGGAAAATTAGCAAAGGCACTTAAACTATACAACAGCATCACTTAACTGCTCTAGTTGAATCATATAATGAGTTATCACAGAAGCCTCTGGGGAGCCTCTGGTTGAATACTTCAATGTGAGAGAAAGCTGCTTTTCTTGGTTTTGTTTTTAAAAATTATCTTCATATTTGCACCAAAGGAGAGAGGAAGCAAAAGAGATTAAAGTAACAACATTAGTCACAGAAATCTGCTGCAGTAACACAGTAATATCTTTATCTGCACCAATAATGGATGTTAAATTGTGGAGAAATAGTGAAAAGTTCTAAGTGTTCATCAAAACTGATGGGGCTGATTTACTTTGTCATTGTTTTTGTGTGTGTTTGTTTTTCACCTCCTTATACCAGTAAAATGTGCATGAGGAATGTAAATTCTGATTTAGTAAGGCTTTATACTCTGACTTTGCACCAGGATGAATAGCTGTAAAGGCAAAGAAATGGCAAATCAAGCCCAACTGAAGATATAATGTGTTCCCCATTTTTAAGGCAACAAGGCCAGTGTAACACAATCAGACAAAAAAGGCAAAATAATTTAAATAAAGGTTGTAACCTAGAATTTCAACATTAATTAGCCTCTCTGCTATAGACGTCTGCTGCTAGCCAGGTGTATGGGCAGGAAAAAATCAGACGAACATTTTACCTCACTTTGACCTAAGGCTGCCTAAAGACATTGCGTGCAGAAGATGACCTTGAGCTGTTAACTCAGGGTAGCTTGCAGAAAACAATTTTTTGTTCTCAAATAGTAGTGGCTCTTTTATAACTTTGTGAAGTTTTCAGGTTGTTCTTTGGAACAGCATAGAAATACTGTGCCTGCCATACAGCAAAATAGAAGTGTTATCTGTAATAATTTTCAAGCTTTTAAAATACGGTTTAAAAGAACATCATAAGATCATTTCATATATGGATCCATTCTTTATGTAATTGCAAAAGCTGGAAAAAGTTATCAAGTCATATAAAGCACAGATGTAGAAGTCACAGGGAGAAAAAAAACTTAGTTTTTGACTTTGAGTTCATCGTATATTTAGCCTCTGCATGGCAGTATTCAGTTTGGAGATTGCTGGCTCTGACTGAGATTGAGTTTTAGGACAGACCAGAATTGATTTGGAAAAGCAGAGTTTCTTGGTTCAAAATTTTTCACACAACAGGAGTGAAAAAATAGGAAGGATGAAAAATGGAGATGCTCATCCCATGACAGACATTAGTAGTTTTGTGAATTTTTCAGTGGGCAAAAATTCACAAGAGATTCTTCAAGCAACAAGTGAAATACAGATAAGCTGCTTCTTGGACATTTCTCCCTTTTTCAGCCTACTGCGATGTCTTTCTCTAGCCCAATAAATACTGACTCCTCTTTTGCAAAGTGGCATGGCTTCAACAGCTCTTCACAGGTGCTTGAGGACATCGTGCATCTCTAGATATGCGGTGAAGGTGCTGTCCTGGCACGTGGTAGGTTGGGACCTGAAAATCCATCTTTCCTCTTCAAACTAAGTAGTATGCTGAACTGTCTTGGATAACGACTGTAACACTTCCCATTTTGCAGCTGAAAGAAAGAGTTGTGGTCTCCATGTTTCCATAGGAGTGTCTCCCGTCAACACAAAAACTTGATTATTGCATGCCATTCCTCCGCCGATAGGTGAAGAATTCCTACCAGGAGCGTGACTTGGCTTAAATATGACGTAGGCACCAAGCAGAGCAGTCCTGGTAGCATCTGAAAAGTGTATGTTCTGGACATTTATAAAAGTGGAGCTTTATGTATTCAAAGGCCTTTAGTGACAAAGTGAGTGTCTGTGAATTTCCCTAGGGAAGCTTGGAACCTATTCTTTCACTTGAGAGCTTGAAATGCCACCATACATACAGAAGTCTGGAGATCTGGACCCTCCATTTTTGAATGGGAACAGAACAAGAATAATAAATCACCTTGTAGGCCTTACCTAGACAGGACAGAGAGGGTGCAGGAGATGGCAGTCGAGAACAAGAAGATAGAGTTTATATCAACCAGGTTCTGCAGCTCCCAGAGGAGTCTGTAAGAGGCAAAGCCCCCCAGCTTCTGAAAATGCTTTTAAATAATGTAAAGGTAATAAAGTGCTAAATAAATAATTTGTTAATGTAAGAAGTTGCTTATGGGGTACCACTGTGATAACTGTCAAAGACAGCAGATCTATAAAGGCTGGATACTGGACATCAGTCAGATTGCTTTAGTATCAAGAATGATAGAAAAGGCTGCTGCCTCCTGGGACAGATGTGAGAATGGGAAAATTGTATAAGCACCTAATGAGAAGGGTTGGTTAGAAGAATAAATGAGCAGCAGTACACTTGAAAAGATAAGGAGATGTCAGAAGGACATTTAGCCTGGCACTTTTCAGAAAAACACAGAGACTGAAGGTCAAATGAGCTAAAGGTTGGTGTGGAAATTGGTGAAATGCCGAGACACTGAAGAAAGAGGACAAGGAGAGAGCTCACCCAGGAATATAATTATTCAGAAATAAACAGTGAAAGAAGAAACATATCCACACTCCTCAAACTGTGCCGTAGTTAGAATTCTGTATAATTTATTTTTGTATCTTTCTGTTCTGTAAGCAAAACAGAGAGGTTTTTCTATAAACCAAAGCAATATACTTGATTCCTCAGACTCAGTTTACTGACTTGGTCAAAGTGGTCACTGGGTTGCCTTTAGAAATGGGCAAGATGATCACTTTAAAGTGTAGAGGTTACAATTTTCTCCTCAAATTAACTTGCTAACTAAGCTGATTCTTCATCCATTTGTGGGAATTTTATTTTACTTGGTTAACCCAGAGATTGAACTTAATATCTTTATAGGGAACTTGATATGAAGTCTCACTCTGGTTTTTAATTTGTTGTTTCCACAATTCTCTTTTAGCTATCAGCCATTGCTTTATTGTAATAAATGTGCAAGTAGTATAAATGCTATGACCTATTGTCATTCTGCAGCTAAAAAAACTTTCAGAAACAAAAGGAGTTTCTGTGTTAGGCCAGGTTCTAAATTTGATCTTCAAAAAGCAGCACCTAATTTTTATTGAAGGATTACTGTTTCTCTTGCAGAACTTTACTAAAAAGGGAAATTACAATAAAGAAAACTCCTTGATTCTTTCTGATACTTTCTGATTTAGTCAGATATTGACTCCTTATTCTAAATCACAAAACAATAATCTAATATTGATTAAACTCTTCTGGCTGATTCTGCTAAACTTAAATGCAGTAGCAGCTTTCCTCACAACTGGCCACTCTTAATTCACTGGGATCCCTTGTAATGTGGTACTATTAGCACAAGCAGTACAGCAAATAATTCAGAGCTATGTTTGTTACGGGGTGGGTGGAGAGGAGGTACCTTTTTTTTTCCTAGCCAAACTGAAGTTCTGTTGAAAGATATTTTCCCTGTGGGATATTTTTTTTTTTGTTTTTAACAAGTGAAAAGGGATATTCAATGAAACATTTCTAAAACAAATTTTCCTTTCCAGCTGCTGTTTTTATGTCATTCTGGGGGAGGAAAAAAACCCCAAACCCCAAACAAAAAAACAACCACCCAAAAAAAACCCCCTGAAACTACACCCCCACAAACCGTGTTGCCTCATTTGATGTTTGGCAATCCTAAGGTTTTAGTTTTCATTTTTATTTGGTGGATACCAAGTTTCATACTTCTCTCCCTTATTTTAATGGAAAATAACATCTCTCTCTCTCAACTGTTCCCAAAGAGGGAAGAGAGCAGAAGGTAAAGAAGAGAAGAGCCTCAAACTTCTTATCACAGAAATGTAACAGCAGCCATGCTTCAGTCTGTGGGATTTACTGGATGTGTTAGCATTTCCAAAATTTTCCATAAGATAGCGTTATAGAGACTATGTTTTTCCTTTTTCTCAAAATATAAGTTAATGTTATTGTCTTGAACATAGTGTTGCACCAATTCAGGATGAAGTTTGGTTTGTTATTGTAGTCTACTATAAAATTTTATAGTTATAAAACTGAGTTGCACCAAGAAACCAATATGAAGCTGATCCAATCTACGCAAAATGGAAAAATCAACTTCATACAAACAAGACACCACATTTTGGTGGATTAATATATTACATAGCCTTTGACAGTTGCCCAGGAAATGCTGCGGCAATTTACATCAGGCAAGTGCTAAATTTAAGAGGAAAGATCACGAGCATCTAGTTGGTATGGACAGTAAAATCTCCACTATTTTCTCCATTGCTGCCACTATCTGGCAATCCAAGGTCAAGTATTCATAAGGAACTGAGGACTGTGAATCCTGTTGTTACTTATACTTGTATCTGTCTTCTAGCAAGTATATATATTTGTCTTCTCTGTGTGTATATATATCTTCTAATAACAAAATACAGGTGCAGGCACTTTCTTGTGGTATGAAAATATGTATACTGGAGTTTCTGCTTTTCCAAAGATAACTGTAATTTGCATCTTCCAAGTTTTTCAGAATAATACTTTGTCATGTTTTGTGAATGATGCATGTGAATCTTACCTACAGACTCATATATTAAAAAGTTGGTAACAAATTTTAATCAGTAAATAACTAAATTTTAAGCAATGTAAATTGGTTACAAAAGTCTATTGTTGCATTTGTGCTACAGTTAATGCTACATTTTAGTTTTTCCACAGTATTTATTAATAAATATAAGGCAGGAAAATGGAAAACATTGTTATTCAAGGAAGAAAACCGTCCCATGTATGAAAATAGCCTGTTGCAGTAGTTCTTCAGATGTGCCCAGACACTCTACAAGTTAAGTCAAGTGAATAGGCATCAGAATGCAAAGTCATTTCTCATTTGGATACAATTTATATTCATAAACAGTAACTTGATTATAAAAGTCTGCTGGAAAAAGTAGTTTTATCTTTCCCTTCTGTTTTCTGTGTCTAAGTCTGAAGAACACCCCTGGAGAGTGTAAATTTAGTCATCTAACATTGGGGTTTTTTCCCCAAACTTTTTTTTTCCTTATTAACATCAGTTTTAATAACAGTAGCAATTGATAAGACCACAGTAGTATGTTCTTCTTGCTATTGGAAATAGTAGAAATAACGAGCAGACCTCAGGTTTTCGCTCCCTTTCGTACACCACTGATGCAAATCAGTTGCAGACAGGATTGAAAAACCTCTGTGGTGACATTGTTTCAGAGGCTTCTTATGTGAGCAGAAATCAGAAATGAAATTGGTTATGCAACCTATTACTGCAGCACTTCACATTGAGTGACACTAAGTAATTACACTGTAACTGCTGCACAACTGTTGTAATTTTTCATGCAGCTATATTACATGATAACACGATAATGCTAATGCTAATACTAATGTTGGGTTAGGCAGCTAAAGAGGGGATTACAATAGAGAAGTGCTAATAGTATGTTGTTAGGAAACAGGATGCCAAAAAGCTGTTAGAAATGAGAGTAAGAGAATAAAATGAAAACTACAGTGGGAAACTTGAAAATATTTAAGGCAAATCACAGGCAGAGAGTGTTATGCTGTTTTTGGTGTCTTTAAATCCTTGTTAAAGGGTATAGACTGAGGTCAAAAAACCATGATGAAGTGAAAAGAAGTGGGAAGTGATGGGCTTCAGAGTACTCACTTCATTTAATGGCTGCAAGGTGTCTTCACATAATGCATCTGCTAGGTTTGTGGAATGTTTCTTTGGCATACTCCCATAGATATTTTTCTGAACTTGCTATTCCTAAAAATACCAGAGGATCTCCTGAGTAACATGAAAAGAAGAAAAGCGCTCCAGATGGTGGTGGCAGGGATGAGATAGCAGGCTCTGTTGCAGGTTTGTAGCATCTGAAGTGAAGAAGGTCAAGAAATGGTGTAGGTCTGCATGGATGAGAAGCCTCCGTACCCAGAGCACTGTGACCTCCCCTTGGTAAGCAAACTCACTTCCTTAAAAATGTTATACGTATAAATGTCAGCATGTAGAGATTGGGATTTTCACAAGTACATTCAGAATGTGATAAGTTTGCTGCCACACTGTCATCACGGTGACACACACACAGAAGTGTCAGCAAGCTTGTTTTATTCTGCACCCATATGTGGCAATGGGAACAGCACACAGATCTCAAAGGGAAGAGGACAGGCAGCGTGCTGAGTGCTGCACAGGCAGCAGAGGTTGCTCCCTGCAGAGGCCCCAGCCTAAGCAAGAAAGACCCAGGGCAGATAAGGACACGAAAAGGCTGAGGGCCTGTGTAATTTGCAGAACGGGAATCCCCTTGGAGACCAGTGCTTGTGCAGGTATTTGTGGCCAGAGGTATTGTAGGGAAGGCTCAGTGGGTGGTGAAGCCTGCGCTTGTAGTCTAGCCCCTCTCTTGTTTGCTGTTAACTGAAGTGCTGCTGCTTTTGCATGTCTTCCCTCCTTTCAGAATACAAAATATTTCTGTATGAAGTATGTAGACTTCTGCCATTAACTGGTACACTGATAACATTTGCTGACAACATTGTGATAACCCGCCACTTGCCTACATTTGAGGACTGAAAATGAGGATTTTCATCTTAGCCACACATGAGTATGCAAAGGATTTTTGTGTATACCAGTATATGGATAATATACTGTCTGGTCCTTTCTAACTTAAACTATAAGAAATGTAACAGTAAATAGTGCCAGCATTACATTAGTATGTATCGGCTTCTCAGTCCAAAAGGCCTATGTTGGCATATGTAGGCTTCTGCTTCATTAACAGGCAAAAAAAACTAAAGGGAAAAAGCCATTTTAAAAATCAAACTGACCATTTGAGAAGCTTTATCCCCACAAATTGTGATGTGCAGGCGTAAGACAGGGATTTTAAGTAAATTTTGGACTAACTATTGCAAGGTAGATACTACATGTTTCAAATCCAGAGGCTTTCTTAAGAACAAGCAAAACAAAAAATCTCTGATTAGAAAATAATTTTTGAAGTACAACAGTGTACTCAACTTTCAGGTATTTTCCCTGCTGGAAAGAGGAAAATAACATCTGATCCCCATTTGTTTTGTCTGAAAAACATCAGGAATATTAAACCTGCTCTTTGCCAGTGAGGGGTTACGTCTTGTAACATGCCTGTTGTGATTTCTTATGCCTCAGCTAAATGTTTAATGAGACTGTTTTCTATCTAAAATACTAATTAATTGTTTCAAATTAGTCGGATCTTAATGTAAGCATATCAGATCTCTTCCCAGCTTTTTTGTGGTCATGCCTCTGGGGTTTTCACCATTTCACTAATTCTTACAAGGCCCCCCAGGTCTTACAATCCCTGAGAATCGAGCAGAACCTCTGTATCTCCAGGAAATGCTCGGGCATTTGTCAAACTTAGAGGCAATGGACAAACCCACTGGTTTTCTTTTGAACCTGACCCTTTCCAGTCAGTGAGGCAGTATGACTGACTGCTTAATGCTGAAGTCCACAATGAGGTATTATTTATTCAGCCTGAGGCCAAATAAACCCTCAGAGTTTTCTTTTCCCCTGTTGATCATTGTGTTTGCATCTTTACATACTGTGCATCCAAGATACGCTTTAACTGTGTCAAAGCATCATCACCTCCCTGGCAGTATTGGGTTTGATCAGAGGTTGGTACTGGCAGTTTGGCACTTGTTCAAAAACCATAGATGATTTCTTGTAGTATCCGTTTCCCTTCTTTCTTGCATTTGTGTTTTTCTCTCCTGCAACTTTTTGGCAGACCTGATGGCAATAGTGGTGTTGAAGATTGTTTAACACTCTTCATTGAAATTCTCTTTTACAAGTGGCTTATTACATTATCCTTCAGTGTAAAAATTTTCATGCTGAGTGTTTGCTATAGACTGAATTTTTGGAACAAGGAAAGGTCATCTTCAGGCATTGAGTCTAATTTTCTGCAAAGCCATTCAAAAAAGTACATCCTATAACTCTTCATCTTAGGATGCAGGGAGGTTGGGGAACCTGGTGGGATGTTGTTTGTAAAGCTCTGATTCTCTGATGGTTAGAAGCTTTCTGAAATCCACCATAAATCCACCATAAATTATGTCACTCCAATCTTCAAAAAGGGCAAGAAGGAGGACCCAGGGAACTACAGGCCGGTCAGCCTCACCTCCATCCCGGGAAAGGTGATGGAGCAGCTTATCCTGGAGGCCATCATGAAGCAAGTGGAAGA
>Ga0065711_1003723_pt1 | contig 26684 bp, 14 predicted proteins | sample Hoacrofraction12_FD_59098 | JGI IMG/M metagenome (GOLD analysis project Ga0065711, IMG submission 59098) | Hoatzin crop microbial communities from Cojedes, Venezuela - Epithelial fraction 12 v2 (version 2) | ecosystem: Host-associated > Birds > Digestive system > Esophagus > Crop | place... | reverse complement strand
CCACAGAGCTGCTCTCCAGCAGGTCTGTCCCAAGCCTGTACTGCTGCATGGTATTATTGCTCCCCAGGTGCAGGACCCTGCATTTGCCCTTGTTGAACCTCATCAGGTTCCTCTCTGCCCAGCTTTCCAGCCTGTCCAGGTCTCGCTGAATGGCAGCACAGCCTTCCGGTGTGTCTACCACACCTCCCAGTTTGGTGTCATCAGCAAACTTGCTGAGGGTACACTCTTAACTCTTAATCCAGGTCATTGATGAACAAGGCTGGGCCCAGTACTGACCCCTGAGGGACACCACTAGTTACCGGCCTCCAACTAGACTCTGCTCCGCTGATGGCAATCCTCTGAGTTCTGCCATTCAGCCAGTTCTCAATCCACTTCACTGTCCACTCCCCTAGTCCACACTTCCTGAGCTTCCCTAGGAGGTTGTTATGGGAGACACTGTCAAAAGCCTTGCTGAATTTGAGGTAAAGAAGCTCAACATGACCTGGCAGTGTGTGCTTGTAGCCCAGAAGGCTAGCTGTATCCTGAGCTGCATCAAAAGAAGCATGGCCAGCAGGTCAAGGGAGGTAATTCTGCTCCTTTACTCTGCTCTGGTGAGACTCTACCTGGAGTCCTGCTTCCAGCTGTGGAGCCCTCAGCACAGGAGAGACATGGAGCTGTTGGAACGGGGCCAGAGGAGTCCACAAAAATGATCAGAGAACTGAAACGCCTCTTCTGTGAAGACAGTGTGAGAGAGTTGGGGCTGTTCACCCTGGAGAGGAGAACGCTCCAGGGAGTCCTTCTAGCAGTGTTCCAGTACCTGAAGGGGGCCTACAAGAACACTGGGGAGGGTCTCTTTACAAGGGTGTGTAGTGATAGGACAAGAGGTAAGGGCTTTAAACTAAAAGAGGGTGAATTTATATTAGATCTAAGAAAGAAATTCTTTGCTAGGAGGGTGGTGAGGCACTGGCACAGGTTTCCCAGAGCAGTTGTGCATGCCCCCTCTGTCAATGTGTTCAAGGCCAAGTTGGATGGGGCTTTGAGCAACCTGGTCTAGTGAAAGGGGTCCCTTCCCATGGCGGAGGGATTGGAACTAGATTATCTTTAAGGTGTCTCCCAACCCAAACCATTCTATGATTATGCTTTGGTTATCAGTAGCTGTCAGTGGGTGTTTATGACATACGAATTTTACAGTCCTGAGTTAGGAAGTCAGGATTGCACAATGGGGAAGAAACTTCTCTCTTTCAGATACCATAATATCTAACTTAGGCAGTCTGGTTGTGATTGCTATACTAGTAGCATACAAAGCAAACACAGTTATATAGTCTCTGTACTGTCGCTCTTGTTAAGTTTTACTGCAGATTTTGAATATTCTGGAAAAAGATAATGCCATTTGATCAGACACATCTCACATTAGGCAAGCTCTTTGAGCAGTCAATTTTGTTAATATAAAGTGATGGCTTGGATTTGCACACTCAATGCTGCAGCATCATTCTTGGATTAACTGTGTTGCCACTCCTGGTTTTCCCATTGCTGTATTCTAATTCCAGATTCTTTAATATGAAGTGCAGTGCAGTTATTTAAATTCAGTAGTTGTTAATGGCTAGAATGTAACAGAGGTTCAGTGAGGCTCATTATCAGAGGCTGTGGGATGAACAAAGTCCCCTGCTAACTCCTTAGCTTTGCAGTCCCAGGTCCTGAGTGGGGACTGTCCTGAAGATCTGTCTATCTGAGCTCATTGTTAAAGCCTGAGCAATTCCTGCCCTAAAGCTCTCTCCTTTCAAATTTGCTGCTAGGTTCTGAATGGTTTTTTGCCCTCGGGCTCTATTCTTTCAGACTGATCATCAGGGTTTGAACGAATGTTGCCTCTGTGTTATCTCTTTTCAGTTTCAGTTTCAGAGTTGGAGTTCTCGCTGCCCTCAGATTTTCACCTTTCAGTTTCAGTATTAGCGTTTAAAGACCCACTGGCTTTAAAAGGCTTTCCAATTTAGGATTTTCTCATGTCATGCTTCAGTTAGACAGTTGCATTGCTCTTATTGATGACGTATCCCTGCTCTTATTGATGACATATCCCTTTTTACATTTCTCAATATTTACTGAGTTGGTTTGTTCAGGATTTCTTTTATTGTTTCCACTTCTCTTATTCTGTGTTGCAATGTGGTGAGAATCCCCACTGGTTATTTATTTATGAATTTCTTGAAATCTCTTGCAAGCTACTCTTGATTTTGGACATGAAGACTGTGATGGATACAGACTATGCTTTCCCTTTTGTGAAGAAGTGCAAGTGCTTTCTTTAAACGAAAAATTTCTAGAATGCCACATCAAACTTGATAGGATTTGTCCATCTCTTTATGCAGTGATACTTTCTAATGCTTACTGGAGTCTTCAATTCCAAAACAGAAGTCTTTGTGACTGAACTTTCTGTGACAGTATTATGCTTAAAGGTCCCTCTGAGTTGCCAAATGTTGATAGCATGTGTGCAAATGTTTGGGATGATGCCTTTATAATTTACATACACTTCCACACAGCACTGCTCAGTGCTCTCCTATGTTGCTTTCACTGTGCTTGAGTGGTTTAACCCTAGAGATTTTCCAGAAAAACAGTTAATTTCTTCCACTGGCTCCTTGTCCTTCAAACTTTCATACATGCTGTACTCCTGTCAAGGCCGAACTATATGCTGCTGCACTGGGGCTGGAAGAAGCTGAGCTAAGATTATGTGTGACCACTTCACAGAATCACACAGCAGCTGAGCGGGGAAGGCATCTCTGGAGATCGCCTGGTCCAACTCCCTGCTCAGAGCAGGGTCACCTGTAGTTTCCCAGGCTATATCCAGTTGGGTTTCGAACATCTCCAAGGATGAAGACTGCACAGTCCCTCTGGTGAATCTCTTTTCAGTGTTTGACCACCATCACAGTAAAAAAGGTGGGGTTTTAGGTTTAAATGGAATTAGTTGTATTTCAATTTATGCCCATTGGCTCTCATCCTTTCACTGGGCTTTATGGCATTTTTTTTTTATGTTCAAAACACAGATACTTCAGTCCATTGCATCTGCTATGTTCACATGCAACATGCAGAGAGAGTAAAAAGGCTGAAGCTTTTCCTTGTTAGAGATGCACAACCTCGATATTAAACCAAATCAAAACACTGTCTCAGAGATAAACTAATGTCAATGTGAATACGGACACATACTTCCTTTTCAGAAGGAGGTTTTTTCGTTTGTTTTGCCCTAGAAGCAATTTACATGTATGAAAGCTTGAAGTTCAAAATGTAAAGATACTTGTCTTTGTTAGCCTCAACAAAGAGCTGCTGTTTAGGCCCTTGAACAGAGGTATATATCATCAGAGGCTATTTAACCCAGGCACTGTATGTCGTAAATATCAACCCCAGGTACAAGAAGCCCACTGAAACAATAAAATGAGTTTCAGCAGGACAAAGGTTTCTGTGAGGCAGATTTACCAAGTCAATGAAGATGTTAGTAGGATCCTAAACAGATTTGTAGAAATACTCACTTCTCACTTGCATAACTTTGTTTCTTCAAGCTGAGATTCAGTAGCTGGAAGGGCTGCCTGGGACCGGGACAGAAGAATGAGGATGCAAAGCATGGTCCAAAACATGAGTCTTTATTATTCAAAATGGATACTTCTATATTGTGTGTGCCAAACGTACAAGGCTGTTTTGGATTCTTCTGCTACGGTTTTTAAACTCCGGTGGTAGCTTCCTACAGGAGACAAGCACTAGTGTGTACTTAGCCATCTCTAGAATGCATTTATTTCCGTCCCCCTCTACACCTGTTTGACATAGCAACAACCCAAACTCTTTAAACCTAGTACTACACTCACATCTATGCTACAATAACAGAAAAGTTGCTTCTTATGGGTTTAAGACCACTCCAAACAGCCCCTTGGTGCACTAATGATTAATTGAAGTCTGTTGCTTTGATTTCCGTTTGTCATACTTCCTTGGAAGTAAGGAGGAGGCAGGCTTTGAACTTCCTGATTGTTTTAAAAAAAAGTAAATCTAACCTTGCATTTACAAATTTTACTGTAGATACTTTAGAAAGTCCATGGGATATGGGCATTTAGGAACCTAAGAGCTTTGACGAATCAGTAGTTACCAGGCAGTAAGTAGTCATTATACATCATGTGTTCCACAGTATGTTTCCATGGAGATATGAGTGGTATTGTCCATTGAAAGCTCAGTGTCATTGCTCTTTGTTTAAGGTAAGCTACGTCACATTACATCACCTATTCTGTGGGATGCTGTAGGACAAGGAAAGGCACATGGAAAGTAACACTGAGTAGCTGAGATGCAGTTATTTGTTACCGTACAATAATCTGTAAAAGTCTCTTTTCATTCTTGAAAATGGAGTATAGACTCCTGATCATGTATGTGTGGAAGGAGATATATCCCAAGGTCTTGTTTATCCTAATTTTCAAGAGAAGTAAATGGTGCAAGACCATGGAAAAAAACCCACCCTTGAAGTATTCCTAAAATAAATAAATAAATAAATAAGTTTGCAGACATGTATTAAGCGTGTGATGTGATTTTCCTGATTGAGTACGCAGCAAAATACAACGGTCATTTTTTCCAAAAACATGTTCTGTGAGAAATCTTGTTCAACTAGGTCATATGGATCACTTCTAAATTAAAATAATACTCCTCTTTTGAGCAATCCTTAATCCCATTTAAAAGAACAGCTAGATTGCATTTAACAGCATAATGTCACTGGTATATGAAAAGATAAATATGAAAAGATTTTGTTGATCTGTTTCATAGGTAAGCTAATTTTACAAAAGATGTTTGAAAAAGGAGTACCTCTGAAATGTTAATGGGTATTTGAAGGTTTTATTTTGTCCTGTTCAGGATCTGGTATTTGAGAATTGAGTGTGTTCAACCTTTATTCATTTTTTTTCCACACCAGCATATTTTTTATGTGTATGCATGTCAGATTAGGTTCTGCTTTTCCAGGCCACTCTTTTATTATATTCTCTGAAAGCATCTAAGTGACTGATGATTCCTGGCTGTGACTTTTCCTCGAAACCTTGTGCTCGTTTGTGGTATTTTCTGTTTATACGATAGTTCCGTCTGAATGATCTCAATTCTGTCTTTTAATCTAAAATTTTTAAATTCAAATATCCTCTCAACTGGCTTATATTTTATATCCAGTCCATGCTACTAAAAAATACTGTTTTTAAATTATGTCTTGGACTAATGGTAAATTTTGAGCATCTAGTATGGATTATCTATGAACCCGTGTTTGTTACAGAAAAGATAACAATGGACCAAGTTACTCTGATACAAAATACTGCTGTTTACACTGAAGATCAGATCTGGTTTTACAGTGTTAGGACACCAGATTGCTTTGAAAATTATTTTAAATTTCTGGCTCAAGATAAATTCTTCTTTGTGTTACAATGCAACTGTCTGATTTTATGGGCAATTCTTTATTTGATGAAAACCAACAAAGCTCTACTGAAGACTGTTAAAATAAATTTTGCTGACAATTAGTCAGCAAAATTATCCACATCTGCATTTAATGAATAAGAGAGAGCAGCTAGGTAAAGGCACTACTGAATAAATTTATAGCAGAATATACACAAAATTCAATTAATCAAATAAAAGAAAACAAATTAAAAACTCACTGTTGTTGAAGTCCCATATTACTGCTAAACCCACTGCTAGAATTCATGCATATGATTGCAGAGAAATTAAATTACTTTGTATGTCAGTAACACATACAGATTGTGACCTGTCAGATTTCATTTGTGTTATGTAATTATTATTTGTTTTTATATTAGGAATGGCAAAGATAATACAATCTTTAATATTTTATCGCTACTTAGATATGGCACACTTAAGAGTACCCTGTGATAGGATGGGATTCAATGTTGTGGAGCAATAAAATGATGGTATAACTTCAATTATGCTTTTAATATACGATTACTCCAGTAAGAATTATGCAAAATAATTTTTTTTCTTGGTGCATAAACTTACAAAGGTGACAATCAAAGCCAGTCAATAGCAAACATGTACTTGTAATCTATTATTTACTGTTACTTTATACTTCTGAAAAATTATTCTTTTGATGCTTTTTATCATTTAGTTTCATTCCTACAGTAAAGTCAAACAAATTTGAAAATGCTGCCTTTTTTAGACTTCTTTGAATTACACTGGTAAGTTCATCCATTCAGTGATGAATTATAAAGTCTGACAGTCTTTCTAATACATCTCAGGGGGAAATATTGGTAAGTGTTGTCTAGCACCAATGCAAACAATGTGAAATTCTGTGTTTGGCTGGTCAACACAAAACCAGTATAATTAATTTTTCCAATGCGCATAAATAATGAGAGTTACATTGAAATAAGAAGCTATAAGGCAGTTAATTCGAAGATCATTAATCTGTAATAGGTAGAAAGTTCCTGGAGGAGACACTAGTAGAGTTTGTAATGGAACTGTAATGAGTGATATAATAAAATGATCATTTTAACTGTACTTTTGCCTAATGTTTCAGAAATAATAGCACTGGGAGCAACAATAAGGGCTGCATTTAGGACACAGTAGAAAGGGACATCTTTTACTTTGTTTAATATTCAGTTGGTAATTCATAATTTGAACCAGGTAACATAGATAACAGATTTTTCTCAACATGATGCTGTGGTTATTTCAGAATCGGTTAATTGATGTCACATATGAATCAGAAATTATGGTTTAAACCACCATTACTGCATCTGAATGTATTCTAGTTACCAAATTTTTCCACTGATTATATTAATTTCTTAAAACACAATGGCTGATTCAAGCTTGAATAGGTATGTCGCGTCCCACCTGTGGGGCGGGAAAGCGACTCAGGTTCTGTGAATGCCCTTGGGCTATATTGAGGTGAAACTACACGAAACGATCAATCTAAGCATTTTATTTATAACAGAGGTAACTTGGAAAACATGAAAAGCATTGTCAACGTGGATTCTTATCAAAAATGTCTGTAAGAGGGAGAGTAAGGAAAAGAGAAGAGAAGAAAGAGGGGCAACAAAGAAGGTATCAACCACCCCAGGATCCCATGATGATGACGACAGGCATGACATCCTTTGGTGGCCGGCGCACGCACCAGGCTCTTTGCATGTGTGTCTTTTATCACTCAGTCTCTGCCCTTAGTCACACCTCTTGGTGGCTTATATGACAATTCTTCTAGAAAGTTCGTGATCTTCTGCGCAGGCTCCAGTGGGGGGAAGACTTCACGATGGGTCTCTTAGGGAGTCTCAAGCCCCTTCCTCAAATGAACTTTATATTACCTCTGCCCATATTTGGGCAAGGCACATCAGAAATGCGGAACTGCCCATCCTCCGATCCACTCTCCCTGTCTTGTGTCACCTTGTTGCAGAGCCCCCACTGTGGGTGGGCACTGTCCCATCTGCTCAGGACAGCACTTGGAGGGACTGCCGCAGGACTGAGGCAGCTATTTTAGCACAATGTTTGAGCTATTAACACATATTAACCCTTTCAGTCTCTGACAAGGTAAAGAACAGAGTCTTAGAACTCCAAAGAGTAAGTTTAAAATCTTACATTAACTCAGGCTAAAGCTCATCCATCCTGTCCACCTTACACTGTGGTTTGAGTATCAAATAAACCAACAGGCATGGTCAGTGCAGAAAAATGGGAGCAAAAGCCATCAGTATAATGGTGACACAGGCAGTAAAAATAAAGAAAATGGTTTTAAAGCATCTCAATACCATTTCTCCAATGCTACACCAAGGCCTCAAGTTCTGAGAGGGGTGTAACAGTCTACTTTTGGATGTTACCTCTTCCTTTCTGTTAATTAGAGAAGAAACCTGAGGAATAAGGTTAGACTGGAAGCTTTTAGATGTGTAAGATTAGGTAAGATGGTTCCACACCCCCAGTGGCAGGGAGACTGGAACTCGATGATCTTTAAGGTCCTTTTCAAAACAAACCATTCTACAATTGTATGAATCCCAGTCAAGCACTGACCCAGGACAGGCACATGACATCTGCAGCTTCAGTAATCCTCGAGACGAGAAAAACACCAGCAGCCACAGAAAAAGTCGTGATGAACGAAGTCAAGCCAATATTATGTTGGAGTACTAGTCCTTTCTAGTTACAGACTCCTTTTCTGCTTTGGAACTTCATGTTGAATATGAAGGGTACAGTCACGGCTACTTTTCTTTCCACCATGGTCTGTTTGAAGGCACAAGTATAAAGTCCTTGCTCCCCTATACCAAGGCCAAGGAATTACTTGGTTGTTTGCTGTTGGTGCATCTATGTCAGATCTTGTAATCACAGAACTTCATTAGACTCAAAAGCAACAGGAAGCATCATGCTTGGCCAGTTCAGAGTTCACATGGGGACAGGAGACAAAAAATGTCTCTTCCAGAGGTGCGATGATGGAGGAAATTATTCACGTGTTGTGACAAAGTAAGAATTTATGTGTTACTACTAGGTAATTGGTGTTCATTGCTGGTGAAGCAAGGTATGATGCAACTGATAAAGGAAAGATGTAATGCTTGTGCTTATGCTTATGGCATGAATGTGACTGACCTCGATCACTTTGGTGAACTTGAGCCAAAACACAGGCATAGCTACCCAAAACAGAACAGGTATAGCTGGATATTCCATCTGTGCCTCAAAAAGATGAAATCTTCCCTTTCTTCTTTTTTTTTGCTTTTCAGGAAAGCCATATAATTTCACTCCATTCTTCTCAGATAGCTGAGGCTTTACAGTGTTGCAAATGATAATGGAACACAGCCTACTACAATCAGAAACAGGATCGTAGGTTTACTTCTGCATCATCTCTACCAGAAGAAGCTATTTTATTTTTCAGAGAAGCAATCTTTCTTACAGAATAGGTACTAGAACAAAGCATAGATTTTTCTCCAGCCAAGGGAGCTGGAAGTAAAAACGGTAGATCTTGGTTACATCTGGCACAAACACTGAGATCTGGGAGTGAACTTCTGCATAATAAATAGGCAATATAAAAACTGAATACATTATTTTCTCAATACCGTAGAAGAAAACAGGAGTCTTTCTAAGGTTTACCACAACAGAGTCCATGTACATTGCATTTACAAATGCTACCTGTGATGGTAAAGTAATACAAAACTGAGGGAAAGACAAGTCCTGAATTAAAAGGTCATTTAATTCTGGGCCCTTATTTCATGAGATCAAAGTATAAAGCTCAGGTGACAAACACAAGGACTCAAAATGGTTGGTCTGTTTTGTTTCAAAGTGGCATTGATTTCTCGCCATAACACTTCTGTTTTGTCTAACACTTATAAGAAAGAGATAAACTGTATTTTTTTTCTTTTACAAAGACTCAACACATTCCTCGCTATATGAAAATCAAACTTTTCTGTTAAATAGTAATATATCTAGAGAAAAAAAATCTAATGAAATAAGACATGTATATTTTGGATGTCTTTGTCTAATCTAGTCACCCTAGACCTCCCTTATATGTATTTCTAGAGCATTATCAATCTCAACTTAAAGTAGATATTGAATACAAATTAGATTAGTTGTGTCCTAAAATTTTTTTTTCTGTTCTCTATAAAGGGAGCCTAGGGTGACCTGCACAAATATAGATGAATAAGGTTAGATGCGTGCACTTGGTTGAGGTGAATATCGATATTAGTTGTGTGAAGTGCTTGTTAAAAGATTTTTAGGTATAAATAAATTAAAATAACTATTGACCAGAATAAAACAAAGTTGTTGCTTATACAAACTGAGAAGGAAGGGAAGGTATGACTTTTCACCAAAAGACAGAACTTTTCATAATACTTAGATGACCATGGCTCAAAGAAATGGGTACCATGTCGCCTATTTACTATATAGCCTTCTTAAACAGAAATTGGAATTATTAGGAAGTGCAAGAGTGGATATTAAGATGAGGAATGAACTGGTGTTGAGCTAAACTCCTGACTAGACTGTTCCCTTTTAGGCATCATCAGGAGACTTTGGTAGGGGAGGCAAGGATGTCCATTGTGTCTTTCTTTATCCACCATTAGCTCAAGATGGTTTTCTCATTTCTGTGCTGAATGTACACTGCCATCCTCAGAGGACAGACTTGCAACAATCTGCATATTAAATATCTCAGGCATCCTTCTCTCCTTCTTTTTAAAAGTGTCTAAAACTTCCTTCCCTTGCCATGCCTTCATCATCTGCAAAACAGACCATTCTTTTTGTCTTTTACCTCCTTCTACCGTCGCAGTTATGTTGTAATGCCTCTGGGACAAGAGCTTTGTTGCGTATTAATCTCACTCCACTGTAATTTATCCTTTGAGGTGATGGTCCCAACAAAGTTAAAACCTGTATTGAACCAGGAAAAAATAACGCTTATCCTCTAAAAAAACTGTTGAGGATTAAAGAAGCCATTTGAGTGCCAACCTGAAATGACCACATGGAGGGGGAGTGGGAGGGAAAAGCCCCTCCCACTGTAAGAGAAGATGAGGTTTGTGACCATCTGAGGAACCTGAACATAAAAAAATTTACAGGACCTGATGAGATGAATCATAGAGTCCGCAGGGAATTGGCTGATGTCGTTGCCAAGCCACTCCCCATATCTGAGAAGTCATGGCAGTCAGGGAAAGTTCCTGGTGACTGGAAAAAGGGAAATATTGTGCCCATTTTGAAAAAGGGTACAAAGGAGGACCCTGGCAACTTCTGACCTGTCAGCCTCACCTGTGTGTCTGGGAAGATCATGGAACAGATCCTCCTAGAAGCTATGCTGAAGCACATGGAGGACAGGGAGGTGATGCGAGAGAGCCATCATGGCTTCACCAAAGGCAAGTCCCACCTGATCAACGTAGTGGCCTTCTGTGATGGAATGGCTACATCAGTGGACAAGGGAAGAGCTACAGATGTCATCTATGTGGACTACTATGAAGGCCTTTGAGACAGTCCCTCATGACATTCTTCTCTGTAAATTGGAGAGATATGCATTTAATTGGCGGACTGTTCAGTGGATGAGGAATTGGTTGGATGGTCGCATCCAGAGGGTAGTGATCAACAGCTTGGTGTCCAGATGGACGCTGGTGACAAGTGATGTCCCTCACAGGTCCATATTTGGACCAGCACTGTTTAACATCTTCATCAGTGACGTAGACAGTGAGATCAAGTGCCTCCTCAGCATGTTTGCCGATGACACCAGGCTGAGTGGTGCAGCTGACATGCCTGAAGGACAGGATGCCATCCAGAGAGAACTGGACAAGCTCAAGAAGTGGGCCCAAGTGAACCTCATGAGGTTCAACAAGGCCAAGTGCAAGGTCCTGAACCTGAGTCAGGGCAGAGGCTGAGACAGTTGGGGCTGTTCAGCCTGGAGAAGAGAAGGCTCCAGGGAGACCTTATTGCAGCCTTTCAGTACTTAAAGGGGGCTTAAAAGAAAGGTGGGGACAAACTTTTAGCAGGGGCTGTTGCAATAGGACAAGACATAATGGTTGTAAACTGAAATAAGGTAGATTTAGACTGGATAGAGGAAGAAATTTTTTACAGTGAGGGTGGTGAAACACTGGAACAGGTTGTCCAGAGAGGTAGTGGAGGCCCCATCACTGGAAACATTCAAAGTCAGGTTGGTCGGGGCTCTGAGCAACCTGATCTGGTTGAAGATGTCCCTGCTCACTGCAGGGAGGTTGGGCTAGATGTTGTTTAAAAGTCCCCTGCAACCTGAACTATTCTGTAGTTCTATGATTAGTCATAACAAAAGACATGAAGAAAAATAAAAGAGAGATTAAATGATCAGAATTTCAATACTTTTTCTTGTTCTACTTTAATAGAATATGTTATAGCTTAATTTTTTAGAATGTAATTTACTTAATGTGTTCTGAAACAAAAAAAAAAAATCTGAAACAAGAAAACACAATATTATGAGTAAAATCGTAAAAATACAATTCTTGGACAGTTAGGTGTTTTAATATTCATTTTCCAAGGAAGTTTATTAATGCTTCATCACAAAGTTGCTTTTTTCATAATTAATAAGTATTTTTTAGGAAAGAAATAATGAAATGAAATTCTGAATTCCAAGAGTAATAGAATACTTGACCATAGTAGGATTATCTGGGTTTTGTATATCACTGTATATAGATATTAATGTTAGAATTGCATAATGACCTTTTGATATGTCATCCTGCCTATCTAACTATGAAGTCTCACCCAAAAATTCCCTTTCTGCATCTGTCTTCATGATCTTTTTTGTGTGAAAATGATAGAAGTACTACTTTTTCCCTCTTATTGTAGTCAAACTTTTTCTTTATGGAAAACACTTCCGTATTCTTCTACACCAAATTTAGCATAAAAATAAATACATATTCTTGGTAATGTCATGCTGAAATGTGAACACCCCAAAACTATCTGCCTTGACTAGATATCCCCTCAGGTATTTAAAGTTAGCTGCTGACAGTTCTGGGTTATGAATAATTCACATTCTAAACAGCATCTCCAGTAACACATCAATAAACTTAAGAGATTTGTTTCAAGTTTCGTCTAAACTTTCTTGAAAATCCTTCCTTCTTTATGGCAATTGAGAATGTCTGAAATATGTATCTAGTATATAGTTACATATTTTTGTTACTTACATGTATGCATATATTTCTATAATTAAAAAAAAATGTAAGTTTTGGTTGTCTTTGCCAGATGGTGCAGCCTTGGAGAAAGATACTTGTACAAAATGCTTGAATTAATGTGCATGTTTAAAAATGTTGATATGCATTCTTTTCAGACTAGAAAAAAAATCAAGATTTAACTACCCATCTCCTGTGATACAAAGTTTCAGTGAATGATTGGCAATTTTTCACTGTTAATACAACTGGATGGAAAAAATATATACTAAAATGTATACTAAGTTATCATCTGGACTACTGAAGTCGTAATGAGTCAGGCAGCATAACAACAACAAAAAAGATTAAGATCTGCGATGAGGAAAACAAATACTGGTAATTATTTTTTTTTGTAACACAACAAGTTTGTTTATATTATATATGCCTGCAGTATATAGACCTCAAACTTTTCTTTATGCCAAATCTATCTGGGGTACATACCACAAGAAATAGAGCAAATGCGCATCTCAGCATGGTGTGTGACAGACGCACCTCATGGCTATTCCTAAAATCCCAGAATTGTGGGAATTCAGGCAATGTAGTGCTCTGTCAATTGCCGATGAATATTGTCATTGCTGTGCCTTATCTCACCGTGCTCATTTCTGTTGTTTTGCTCTCAGAAACATGTACTTCAGCAGTGTATGATTCAGCAAGCAGGGAGAATTGTAGAAAGGTTTTCGTAAGATTTTTATATGCCCAGAGCCCAGTGTTACTTATGCAGAAAAGCTGATGATTTATTGTTTGATAGCGTTGAAGTTTAACTCATCTTTTCTGTAAGCTATGCAGATGCTTAGAGACAAAAAACATGGCCATACCTTTAACTTCTTTGCAAATTATTACTGAGCTTTCTCTGTGTGTATTGTATCTATCTCACCTGGTGGTGGACGATGTGCCTACAGCAGCATTTTCATTCACATCAAGAGTGCACTTTTGAACTGAATCTCCTTATCGTCCCCATGAATTCTGCTTTGGATCACACCCCAGAGCAGGCTTGGAGAACAAGAACTGGGTTCCTCTTGGATGAACTAAACTTTTGCTCCAGGAGCCCACCTAATGCAGCGTAACAGCTGGTAGGCATTCATGAATATGGATTTTCTCCCATATGTAACCTAATTTGTAGGAGGCTTTTAAAATTTTTCAAACAGTGACTGGGACCTTGTGATCTGTAATGCAGAGGGCAATGCAAAACCAGTGCCATGACCTAGTATGCTGCGCTGCTGCTACCTACTAGTTCACCTCCATTTTCTAAGCCAATGTGTTTGTCTTCACTAAGAAGGGAAAAAGCTGCAATAATTGCTTAAAATAAGCATCCTCTTGACAAGTTATTTTAAGCCACTGGTGGTGGTGTTTTCCTTGGGTCCTTGTCCTTCCTCATATGCTTATGCTTTTCTCCAGTATGCATGTAATCTCACTTATTAATATCTTAAGAGCATGTCACTTTGTTCAAGAGCAACACAATGTGTCACTTTGTCAAATCCTTTACATTTTTTTACATTTAAAAGAATCACAGAAGTCATACTGTGAACTCAGTCATGTAATGAGTTTTCCAGAAGCTCTACCAAGATTAGTGGTGTTTGGAGTTTTAATTTCATGGAAAAATGTGACATTTTGGTATGAGATGAAGTTCTTCATCAAAATGAAAAGCAGATTTTTCCACAACATCTTTAAAATATGGATTTTTTAAATTTATTGTGTTTCAGTAAAGTCAAGTATTCTGGTTTAGTATCAGAACATTCTGGTATTTATGTTATCTGTACAATATTGTGTAATAAAATCACACAAAAAAAGTGATACATTGCTGTAGAGGTTGAAATGCAGCAAAACAATAAAAATGAAATGTAACTTAACATACCAAAGTTGTTGAGTAACAAACCAGTAAAGCTTAACTGTTTCTTTTTAACTTTTCCCTAGATTAAAATTTTATTGAAATCAACATTATTCAATTTCATTTTTAACAAAACTGCATTTGGAGACCAAGCTGTTCCACTGAGAATTTTCAACCATCTGTGTTTGAGAGCAAAACTAGCAACACTGAGAAATTTTATTCTGATTTATGACATAGATCTAAAATTATTCATTTACTCTGAAATAATACTTTCATTATACCATAACTGTGGAAATCCCACAGAATCTGTTACCTTAACTGTTTCTTGGTGCTATAGAATCCATCAGTAATAACTTTATACATTATTATGAAATGACAAGGTACATCCACTGAGTAGATGAGCACATAAAAGACACAAAAGAGCAGAGTTTCCTCATCCCTGATAATACTTTTAAGGATTAATTTAACTGTAATATCATAATTACAGCTACTTGATAGTAACACAGATTCCTTATAAACAGAAACAATGATCTGTTTCACATGCAGAGATGCAGTGCAACAACCAGATGTGCGTTTTAGAAACTCAGGAAGTCTTTTATCCTCTAATACACTTCTTTACCCTTATAAACCTTTGTCTTTTGTGTATTTTGTAGTAGTATTTTCTCTGCATTCTCAGGAGAAAGTTATCTCTTTTATTTATTTTCTCTATTCCACAGATCAAATTTTTTTGTTGTTGTTGTTTTCACAGATGTTGCAAGTAAGAATTGAGTGCTGCCTAGGCAGTTACAGAGCTCCTTGTAGTTTATTTTTGTTTCACACTCAGGAGACCTGAGCATGAGTATCAGCCGTTTATATCATGTGAAGCTAAGAGCTAGGATTTTACAAGATGGAGATTTTACTGCAGCTTGAATTTTTGGAAGTCACATATTACAGCTTAACAAAGGATATGGAATTATAATAGAAAGTTGCATGACATGCACTGTGGACATGATCCATATGCCACTGAAGCTAGCACGAGACTTGTCATTGATTTAAATGGAAACTGGAACTGGTCTTATCAGTCATCTGCAAGCAGGAGAATTGTAGAAGTGTGTAGACAGCAATGCTGATACATTTGATGCCAAGGTGTTTTGCATGTTAATGAAAATATGCCGTTTGTGCTATGTCTGCAAAGATTTTTGTTAGTATCTATTTATTTATATAAATAATGTGATTCCAAAGCCTCCAAACCTTCCATTTGTGGTGCCAGTCTGAAGAAATAAGCTTCTGTAATCCTACATAAATTCCTACATTCGTTGGAATTTGCAGAATAGCCTTTTATGAGGATCTTGACTCCTACAACAAGTGGATTTTCATTGAATAGACTTATCTCTTTTTGGTTTAAAGTAGAGAATCCATTTCTGATACACCTTACCTCTGGTATCACATGGTATCAGTGTTAGTAGAGTCAATAATAATAGGTCCAATATGCCCCATGTTAGACTGGTAGTATGTGTACATGTAATCACAACACATCAGATTTTCCAGGTTACTGGAAAACTGGAAGTATATTAGTAAACAGAGTTGTCCACTGTACAAAGAAGTAAAAGTTTCAATGCCTACATGAATTGCTGCCTGGAGTCTGACCCTGCCACTGAAGGCCAAGATAATGAACTTCTGCTCTAGCTGGAGCTCAAGTGAGCAGTCTTTGAGCTTGATGGAGAGGATGACGTTGTACAAAGCTTCATACCACCTGGATTTCATGGTATCTAACACTGCTGCATTAAGAACATTTGAAAAAGTTCACAAAGAGAACACAATTTGACTTTCCATCATTTCTTCCTGGTGGCTGTGAAGACACACTGACTATGTTGTATGTGTATGCTGGAGGGAAAGAGATGGAATAAGAGAAAAGTATACAGACAGAAGACAGCACTGAATTCTGTGTTATGTCATTAACTATAAATATTTACTGACTGAATTACAAATGGAAAAAAAAATATGTTGCTATCTGCATATTTTTTTATTATTTCATAATATTAATTAATGGACTTGTATATTTTTGCTGTTCCTATTGAATGGAAGACAAAAAAGCTATCCTGTCAAGAAAATAAATCCCTCCATTGTCCATAATGTTCTCCACCCATTTAGTGTTTCTTATGAAGCGCAACAGTTCAGAATTAACTGTGCAACAATAAACATAGTAGTGTAACTGAAGGGAGTCCTAGTTCAATTAATGAAAACAACAGAGACTGCTATAATAAAGAGGATTTCTCAGGTTCCATCTACTTGTTTACTATGACATTATGTGACAGAATCACTGCACAGACCTAATTATTCACCTAGATAGATGTTGCTCTTCTACTTGATAAATGAGACAAAAATTTCATCAAGAAGAGGTGCTGGGTTTTGTTATTTTTATTTTGAGGTGGAAGGCCAAGTCCTGTAAGGTACTGAGCATTTCTGGAAAGAAAAAAAATAACAAAAAGAAGCAGTGAGTGAAATCAGAGGTTGATGGTGTCACACAGTACCTCTGTACATTCTCTTATTTAAAAAAAAAAAAAAGAAAAAGAAAAGTAATTGTGGAATCAAGAATAATTAAGGCTGGGAGGGATCTCAGGTGGTCATCTATTCTAACATCCACATAGGTATATAGGATTATTTCAGGACCATCATTCTCTCCAGCATCATCATCAGTTTCTATATAAGCTGTGTATAAGAAGTCCTATCTGTTGCCTCCCTCTGATACACCCTAAGAAGAGCATGTATAGCTAACATGACTTGAATATATTTTGGGCTTGGCATACAGTATCACATGTGTTTTGTTATGCTGCACTGAGAAGGAAAGCATTTGAACATTTGGTTCAGATTTGAATCAGAAGTTGACTGTGAATTGCAATAAACTGGTCAGTTATCGTTCCAGTTTGTCAAAATAAAACCAACCTCTAAAAATAAAGAGTGTTTAGGAGGAGCTAAACAGTTTGACACAACTTGAATTCTCTGTTAGAAATCTCTGCTAAGAGCTGCTTCTCTGCCATCTTCAATACAGGACAGTTAGAAAATGTAGAAGATGAGGTAAATAGTCAAGATATATTGTAAAAAAAAGAGTGTGGTTTATGTGAGACCGTTTACAGAAAGTCCAGTGATTATTATACTTTGCCTTGATCAGGGATGTCTGTTACAAAGGAGAGGAGATATGCTTAACCAAATACAAGCACTTTTTGAATCCTTGCCCTTTAGGAGAAATATTTCCTGTTAAAATTTGCCACATGTTACAGTTCTCTCCATTTTCTCTCACTCCCCAGTGAACACAATTCCCTTCACTATGCAAAATTATCTTGCTGTCATGGATTATGTCAACTTTAACCTTTATTACACATCTTCAGGTATAAGTTTTCATGAAAGGAATTGAAAACAAAAGAGGGAGAAAATCTCTGAGCAAGTGTAGTAAAAGCTCCATCTCGTTCTGGTGAAGTCTTATTTTATTATATTTTTTTCTTTTAAGACACTCTACATCTATATTCTTTAATGGCATTTTCCAGCAGACAAATTTTTATTTTTAAAATTTTAGCTTTCACTGAAGGAATTTTAAACATGATCTTTTTTTTCCCCCCTTTTTTTTTCCCCTCATGAGTATGTCTCTGTGGTCATGATTCAGAATATTAAAGCTGTGTGACTGTGGTCTCTAGTACTACTGACATTTATTATGAATTTTCAACAAGGAAGTACAGATGAAACTATTGTACAATGGCACTTTTTATGTGGCAGTCCTTTTGACATATGTCTTACAACCACAGAGAAGTGCCTGTAAAATGTAATTCAGACAGAACTACATGTATTTGGCACATTTGTGACTATAAATTTTAGATCTGCCTGCACTTCCATGGACTAAAAATGCTTTTAGCAATTGCAATGAATTAAAATTCTTATTTTTTGTGAATTTCATCACAGACAGCTAATCTATCTCTTATGGCTGTTGGCAGTATACGCACTTCTGATTAACTGACATCTTCCTTGAACTGCAGTTGTTTAATAAAATAATGTTATTGATGGAGAAATACAGCTATTTATGAAGGCAGACGAGAATTTTATTTATGAGCTTTAACAGTAAAAAAAGCATTCTTAAAGGAACTCAATCTGTATTACATTTTAGTTTTCTTTTTTCAGATTACTTAAACTTTTAAATATTTGATCTTAAATTAGTTACTTCCCTGTTTTCCTGAAAATGTAAAGTGTCTCTGTTTGTGATTATGTTAAAGAACTAGAATGAGAACAAGATACCACAGTGGCTCACTGAACTTTCTTTTAACTCCATAAAGTCTGCCCTCAATTTCTGCCTTTTTCCGTGTATGAAAATAATTCCAGGAGTTACTCTTGATGTCCAGTATATCAGGGAAGACCTTCATATAATATCAGTGAAATCATTCTGCAGTAGATGACAGCATCAATCTAATTTGCAAATATTTTAAGTACGAATGACAATAAAAAGTGCACTGGGGAGTTTAATTCCTTTTTCAACAAATGTGGATATACTAAATATCACACGAGCGTACTAGGAGAGAAGGACTTTCTACCTAGTAAAAAAAAAAAACAGCATCAGAAAAAAACCCTAATAGGACCTAATACCTAATAACTGGAAACTGAAATTTAACTGTTAAATAAGAAATAAGCCACACATTTTTTCTGTACTGTTTTTTTTTGAAGTCTGCCTCACATAAGTAGTGCAAATCAGTCTTCAGTAGCAAGCAGCATATTTCAATAGTAGCAGCTACTGCTGCTACTCTAAAACTGATTGTGCTGATGAGCCGGTGTCTACACTACAGCCATTCTGGGGAGTTTTACTTGGGACTAAATGTAGCGTGGTCCTGTGAACTAAGTACCATCTAGTGGCTGCAGTGCCTCAGGCGCACTCCTGGAGTTTATCTCCTAATTTAGTTTTGTTTAAAAAAATCCAGTTTGTGTACTCTGAGGCTGCTATGCGANACAAACCAAATCCAAATAAATTGAAAAAATCGAGAGATTTGGTTCAGAATTGCATTCTGATCCAAGCTAGGATGCTAAGGTACGTGCAGTCCAAGTTTCACGTAGTCTCCAAAGCATTTGATTTCATTTGCAAGTTTTGAGGTTTAGAGAGAAGAATGGAATAGATCAAGTAAAAGTCACCAGGTAGCATTGGTACCTACCATTCTAAGCCTCTTCACCTGTAGAGAAAGTATCTGCTTGATATAACCACCTTCAGTTAAAGTTCTTTGGACTGTGTAAAGCAAGAGGTCACGTGATGCTGTAATTGCTTTCTGGCTCTAAAACCTGAAAATATTGCTCACATAAATAGTTCCTTTGAGTACAATCAGCCTATTCAGATGAGGAAAGCTGCAGCCATGCTAAAGGGTTTGCAGAATCAAGACATAGATAATAGTTGTAAAGAATAATGTCTTCACTATAAGCCACACATGTTTAAAATATTGTTCATCATCACTGCCATTATAATACCTATACAGGGAATTGTCAGAACAACGTGGAAAGCTACATTTGAATTATCATTTTGTGAATTGGTTAATAAAAGCAGACTAATATGAAAATATTTTTAAAATCTGCAGAAATTAAGTAACTCTCTAATCTTTTCCACTTTAATTGATATATCCCTATGAGACTGCTATACACAAATGTGGAATGTGTTTAAAATTTCACTTTAATATTTCTACTACTTTTTAGGACTTCTGTTTTCATATAAAAAGTAGGTATGCAGTGAGCCTCAGGCATGTAGTTACGTTGACAGCATACTACTGACACATAAACTTAAAATGCAGAGGTGGAAGAGGAGGGTACCAGAACAGGCTGGAAGGATAGGTGTGACCAGCAGATAATTAACTGGTCAGAAATATGAACAGATTTTCATTTTCACATTCTGAAGGAGGTGGCTAGAAGGTGTTAATAGAATAGAGTAGCATAGAATAGAACAGAATAGTTTAGTTGGAAGGGACCTACAATGACCATCTAGTCCAACTGTTTACAGGATGAAAAATAAGAAAACAATAAATGATAAGAACTAAGGACAGGTAATTTTTGGACAAAAAATAAATCTAAATCATAGAAAGATGGCAATGCTTGGATGCAAAGTGTACATCTATATAATTTGCAATAAAAGGAGGAAGTCATACAATGGCAGTTTCTTGGCTTAGCAGTAGAAATGATAGTAATAATCTTACAAAGGTGTGCAAAGGAGAAATGATTGATTCTGTATTACCTTTGTGGTCTTCAGCTAAATGAGGTAGAGGAAAATAAATGAAGATTAAAAATGTCAGTGGCAGAAATAATAGCAGGGGTTCAGACCAGCTGTGCAAATAAAACTACAAAAGAGGTGCAGCAGAGAACATAATGTGAGACTGGCTGGAGCACAAATGTCAAAAATCTGAAGGTTAGGAGATACTGCCAGAGTAGATATGGGATTTGCAGAAGGTGAGAAGATGAGATGGGCCTGCAGGGAGGTAGGACAGGAGCAGAGTCCTGCTGTGCTGTTGTGCAAAGAGAAATGGTCAGGGTAACAGATCGAACAGGATCAAGGAGGAGGTCAGAAGGGGAGGAAAGAGCAAATGACAGTGATATTACAGCTGAGGAAAGACAAGCATACACTCAGCAATATCAAAACAAGCATGGAGTTTAAAAATTATTGTGTAGAACAATGAATTAACCATGTGTGGTCGAATGCTAGTCTGTATGTCAATCAGAGAATCTAGGTAAATGAGCTGAATGAGATGTGTGTAAGCATTTATTTTATTTATCTAAATCCTCCAGGCACTAAATACAGGCTCTTCTCTAAATCTTCCTTATCTCTTGCCCAGAAAGCTCTTTATACAATTTTGGCTTGTTTAAAACTGTTGCCTGTAGAAGCCACATCTATTCGGTGTTCCAGCTTTGCATCTGGAGCTATGCAATATGGAAAGTGGATGAGCTTCTTGCAGACTTAGCTAGGAGAGTGAAAGGAGAAAATCAAGCCAAAATTGCAGGGCCTGGAGCACTTGCCCTGTGAGGAGAGGCTGTGGGGGGTTGTATTTGTTCAGCCTGGAGCAGGTACCTCAGGAGAGACATAAGAGCACCCGCCAGTGACTAAGAGGAGTTCATTGGTCATTGAGGAGATGAAGCTAGGGTGGTGAGGCACTGGAACAAGTTGCCTGAAGAAGCTGTGGATGCCCCCTCCCTGGAAGTGTTCAAGGCCAGGTTGGATGGGATTTTAGCAACCTAGTCTAGTGGAAGATGTCCCTGCCTATGGCAGGGGAGTTGGAACCAGATGATCTTTAAGGTCCCTTCCAACCCAAACCATTCTATGATTCTATGATTTTATGATTCTATGATTCTATGAAGCTGGGCTTTTCTTGACTGCGCAGGGCAGGAGCAAGAGAGATAATGAACATAAATAGAAATTTGAGATGCATACTGAACCTATAAGGAAAATCTTTTCCCCATGAGGGAAGTCAGACAGTGGCACAGGTTACCCGGAGAGGCTGTGCAGTCTCTGTGCTTTCAGGTTTTTCAAAACCCAACTGAATGAAGCCCAGAACAACCTGGTCAGATCTCGTGGGGGACCCTGCGCTGAGCAGGAAATTGGCCTGGAAATCTACTGAAGACCCTTTGGACCTGAATTCTCTTGTATGATTAATCTATGATTTAGGAAAAAACACACACTACTCCCAGTAAGCAGGTAGTTGCTTGGAAAAGTCCCTCCTCTGCCTCAGTGTGAGGCGAATCATGCTTATTACCTGCTTATTTTAACAGCCAATTTTAAGATAACTTGCAATTCTACAATGAACTAAATGGGTTTTATTTTGTTTGTTTCTTTTGTGCTTTTTTTACATGAAAAAATAGTATAGTTGTTTCCAACCCAATCCTTAAGGGTATGTTTGTGAGCGCTATAAATATGACTGTTACAACTAGTAAATATGGAGTCATTAAAAATGACCTAATGTCTTCTGAGAGTAAGACATTAATGTAACTCTAAGATATATAAAAATTCAGCTTATTTTTAATTTACATAATTTGCTAAAACAAATTGCATAAATTTAAATTAACTTTTAGAGGTTTTCATTCAAACTCATTTGTTCCTACAAATAATACCTGCTAGTTTAGTTGAATGTATCAGACTGTGAAACAAAGAATGTGATAAAAAGCATCTTGATATAAATTAAAGCACATTGGTTTTGAAAAATAATTCGGTTTGGATAAAAGCTATTGGAATTAGCAAAAATGTGCTGCTTTGAATAAAAATCTGTTCATTTCCATTCAAATATGTTGCTTAACATACAAATGGTCTGATTTCATTGTCACAGACATGTATTCAGGTGTATAAAGTGTCTATTTCAGGCAAAAAATTATCCACAAATATTTCCAAAAACTATCCCCAAATATTTTTTAAATGTTTAAATCTTCAAAATTTTATTACTGTAGTTGATAAAAATTCTAGAATTAAATAATATTTTTTTTGAAAATATAGCTTATGAGAAATTAAAACATTTTGTACAAATGTATCACTTCAACTGAAAATTAAAAAGAAAAAAATAATTGAACTCATTACAACATTCTTGTTCATTTTCATTTGTGGCTCATTTGTACACACATTTCATGTTACGCTGGCATAAAAAAAGGTATTCAAAATATACTGACTGTGTCTTTTAATGGTTACGAAATACATATATGATAGTAATTAGATAAATGGAACAAATCCAAACAATGAAGTCAAAATAGAAGTTTCAGTTCCTTAAAATAGCATTGATTGATTTGACAAATATTCTGAATTCTTCTCGTATTAAATGAGAATTAACTTCTCTAGAGACTGTGGATTTTAACAGGTATAAATTTTTAGAGCATCAAACAAGATGGATTGATGCCATTCACAGAATAGATGATTCATAAGCCAACTGGTGAAGCCCAAATGCTGTAGACCAGATGGCTTTATTTTCCTTCTCATTTTCTGGTAATATAAAGAAGTTCTCTGGGGATATCTGGTGTCTAACATCAGATGAGAAAAGACCAGAGATACTGTACCTCTTATGAGGAAATTGTCAAGGAATGTGGAGAATGGAAATAAACAAAACCCAATTTCGATTATGGGGACACAGTTACTGTCTAATATAATACCTAGATTGCTTTAAAATATTCTAAAAATAGTCCCATTCAACAGGCAGCTGCGAAAAGAAACATGGAAATGTTTCCTCCTTATTACATGTTCTTCATGGATTCTGAATGAACATCAGGGACTGAGGCTATGATATATAAGATGCACAAATAATTTCAATAATTTCACTACTTCTAAGACACAGAATGAAAGAAGATTTAGGTCATTGTTTGCAAAGTATTACTGGTGGCATACAAAACATTTAAAAAAGGAAATCAGAAGCAGCGTTGTGATTACTCCGAGCTCATCGTATTGTAATAACCCAACCAGTCTATATTTCTCAATAACAAAATGGGAGCACAATGAAATACTATTGTTGGAGTGGTGAGATGTATCCTGCAACATCTGAAAATTACATTGGAGAATTCAGTTTTGAGGATGATGGCGTGTGATAAGTGATAGAGGAAAAGCGGGCAATGCAGTATGGAAACATGAAGTCCAGCGCTTCCAGGGATGTTGACTCTACCACAGGCAGTTGAATACAGCTCATAGGATACATGAGCCTTCCTGCAAATGGTCCTGGGTATCAATTTGTGACCAAAGTTCCGAAATGTCAAGGATATTAATATCATAGAAATGTTGAATAGAATCATACAACAATTTAGGTGATAAAAGTTGTTCTTCCTCACCTTTTATCAAGGCATTAAATCTACTCTGTAAATGCACAGCTGTAAAGAGGGGAAAGATCTTTCCTCCTGTCACCAAACTTGCAAGCTTCTGGCTTTCCCCTTCCTGGCACTCTGTATCCTCCACTTATTCAGATGCAGCTTCTACCTGCCCCTCCTTCCATGCAATGTGAGGTTAAGGTTCCGCCAAAGGACCTGTCGATCCCATGTCCATCCTTTCTTGATGGATCTTCAGCTACATCAAGCTACTTCGGCTTGTGACTTCCTACATCTCCTTCAGCTGGTGACTCAGTGTTTCAGCCAGAGCATATCTCCCTCCGTGCTTTTTCCTCAGCCTCAGGGAGTTGCACCAGGCATTGAGGACTTGGAGGATGTGCCAGGAGCCATCATTCAAACTGGCCATGCAAAGTTGCCCCTGGTGTGTCACTGCTAGTGTTGCACTGACGTTGGCAGTCACGTACTCTCTGGGTGTTTTACCTTTGCTTCTTCTCCAGTGGTCAGTCCCACCTTGCCATGCTTGTTCACTGCATTCTTTGGTTGCTGTTGCTCTGGATAACACGGTGAAAGGCCAGAGGTGAAAATACTGAAATGCAGTCAGAAAATATTGTTGGTCAGAAGAAGAGGATGTATCCATGGAAACACAGAGATGCCATTCATCAGTCCTACAAAAGTAGAGTTGCTTATATTGCCATTCTGGTCAGTGACAGATCTACTTCAGCCACTAAGGATGCTGGCACCTAAACAACTTTAAAATAAAAAGTTTGAAAAGCTGACAAATCACTAGAGATAATAATTAAGTCTGTAAGGAGATCTCCTAAGTAAACTCAAGCTAGTGCCAGAAATACCATATTCCCATGTTCATTCATATATGTCTATGAGTATAGATATGTGTCTATATTTATAATTGTAGATTGCACCAGAGATCAAATCATTTGACTAACACACACTTTCTTGAAACAATTTGACTATCTAAATCTCATATTGGTCATCTTTCCCTGAAGCTCTTTGGTAAAATGTGAACATGGCTCCAAGCCCATAAGCATTTCCAAATATGGAACATCCAAAATTACTACATGCAGCAAATTATGATCTCTGTGTAAACCTTGTAAACTCCTTGTAAAAAAAAAAAACAAACCCCCAAACCAACAACAAATAGAAAAAACAAGACGAGAGAGAGAGGACTTTCCTGTTTTGATGGCTCCTGCAGACTGTGAATCTGAGCATTCAAAAATATATAAATGTGTGTCAAGATCAGACTTTTAATCCTTTCTTTGATGCTGGGGTTCTTTTTTTCAGCTTCTGCTTAAAAAAAAATAAATCTGACATAAGGTATTGGTTCGTGTTTGATTTGTAACTCATTTTGAAGTTTTCAGTCTCTCCTTAGGGTGATGTTTCTGCTTACTAAATATAATACTTAATCTTCTCAAGAGAAATGGAACTTCCACTTTTTTTTTTAACTCTCATCCTCACACTAAATTGTGACATACAGAAGCTGACTTCTGTTTTTCTGTATGTTTTTTTCAGGATTTCATTGTTTGCAGACAAACCAAATAATTATTTTGTTAATTAGATCTTCAGCAGTAACAGTACATTCACCTACATTTTTCTTTTCTCAGATCTTACAAGTGCATATTTTTCTGTTGGACTTTTCCATAAAGTAGTTGCAAAGCTGTATGCTATGCTCTGTTCCTGCCTGCTGATGTTGGTGTCCCATTTTTTCCAGATCTAAGGGAGGGTAGGAAGAAATAAAATGACAAGATTTTTTTTTCATATTTGCTAATTTCAATAAAGAAGGTTACCCACTAACCTCCAAAGTAAAAATTATCTTCTAATGACATGCTAACAACATTGTTAAGCAGAGCAGAGAATAATCCTTAAGAAATTTTTCACGTGAATTTGACAGTGGATTTATTGTCTGCTCCTCAGAGGAGATCCTTGCTGTTCTGTGTCTTATTATGGTGTTAGGAAAGACCCAAAAATATTGACTAAAGGAACAGAAAAGTGCTGGGAGTAGTATCCTCATATACAGAGCTATTACCTCTTCTAAATGATTAGGTCTGAAGAATTGGTCTGCAGTACAAGACAGGAGTAGAAACCCCTGGGAGGAAGGCTCTGCTCCTAAAATTCAAGACAGAAGACGCACATTGTTTTAAAAGACCTTTTGAACCCCTGCAATAATGGGAAAAATAAATGCAGAAAAGGAAATGCCAGCTTTGATTTAGATTATAAGAATGCCACAGGTTAGTTCAAATGTTTTTGAAAACAGGCTTAAAAAGGGGTATTGACTGCAAATATCTCAACGGAATTTCAGTAAGATACGGGTAGAACAGGGTGTTTTTAATACCACAGCAGATAAAATGAAACTCCATACAATACATTTAAGATTCATCAAGTTCCTTTAAAGATCTTTAAATTTACTACTCTTTCTTCAGTCTCAGTATCACAACATTCTGTTAATCAAGTAATAGTAGGATCTTCTTTCCTTTTTTTTTTTTTTTTTTTTTAATTTGGGTTTT
>Ga0065711_1032786_pt1 | contig 26685 bp, 28 predicted proteins | sample Hoacrofraction12_FD_59098 | JGI IMG/M metagenome (GOLD analysis project Ga0065711, IMG submission 59098) | Hoatzin crop microbial communities from Cojedes, Venezuela - Epithelial fraction 12 v2 (version 2) | ecosystem: Host-associated > Birds > Digestive system > Esophagus > Crop | place... | reverse complement strand
CCATCAAGGGCAGGTGAGATGTCCCATAACGTCCCCGTTCCCGGGAGGACCTCATGCTGGCTGGGGCAGGGATGCCACAGGTATGATGTATGAGGTGGTCTATGATTCTACGTGGTCCTAGAGCTGGAAAGGGTGGCGAGGGGCTCCACGTCCCATCATGCTAAACAATATGAATTTATTCTATATATAGATTGCATGGAAATATAATTTTTCTTCCACTTATATACATGTATATAGATATTTATATAGTAATACATATATTTTATAGAAATATAATCTTTCTTTTATATAGAAATATATGGAAAATATTCTATTTTTCCATGAGTTTCTGAGCTGGTCTGTCTTGATCCTTCTTATCATTACAGGGGGAGAGCAGTGATTTCTTTCCTCCCCGAGCCCCCGTAGGGAGATGCGGAGGGGCTCCCGGCAGCCCTGGCGAGGTGCGTGCTGGGGTCTGAGCGCCAGCACTGCCACCGTGGCTGAACACCACTGGTTTGCCTTGGCCGAGGACCACAGGGGGAGGCAAAAATCTCAGCCCAGCTGTATTAATTTCCCTCGGCACAAGCAGCATTTCACCCTTCCCGACTTCCTCTGTGCCAGTGCCGCATCCTCAGCGGTGCCCGTCGGGGCTGTGCCTGTGGCGGGGGCAATGGTCCTCTGAGCACCCCGGCATCACCACAGGACCGGGGCCATGGGGCGAGGGAGGGCCTTTGCTGCAAGAGGTTCCACCTCTCCGTGTTCCCACCAAAACCACCTGTCATTGATTTGGGGGAAAACGCAAGCCCCAGATGTTCCCAGTTTGGGGAATTTCCCCTGATTCCCTTCGGCAGTTGCAGTGAAATCCCAGCTGTCTGCTTGCCGGGGTCTTCAAATGGATGCCTCGGCTGTGGAGGCAGGAACGGGCAGGGCTGTAGGGACGTCTGCCTGGCACACCACGGCTGGCTGTTCTCGCTTGAACATTGAAGCGGTTCCCAAGGTCCTGGTGCATCCAAGCAGTCCGTGCATGCAAGGCACAGCGCGTCCTGGGATGCAGCTCCTGGCTCCTCTTCCTCACCCTTCCCCCTCCTCCACTGCAGCCAGGCTCTGTCCCTGCCCTTCTCCCAAGCGTGGACCCCGCAGAAGATCGTGGACAGGAGGCACTGGCACTGACACGCAGCGAAGCTGCTTGTCCCCAGCCCGGTCCCTCGATGCGGCTGGTGGCAGTGGTCCACGGCCGCCCCAGTGAGCCAGCGAGCGGGGAGCATGCACCTCTCGCACCGAGGGGCTGCGAGGCACCCGGCCACCGGCCAGAGCTTCCCTGAGGGTCCCGGAGAGCTCACCCCATGCCCCCAGACCAGCTCTCTGCAACGCTCCCAGCCCACCCTGAGCACGTTCAGCACCTTTTATCTCGACTCGTTCATCCCTGGCTCAGTGGGAACAGCCAAACCTGCGCCAGAGGTAACGGAAAGCCACATCAGAGCAAGGGACGGGGAGCTGAAAGCAGCACACTGCTATTTCATCCTCTGACCCGACAAAGACACACTTGCTTAAATCCATTGCTGGAACTTCATTTTCAAGCCCGTCGCAGGGCTGAAAATGTTACTGAAGCTGTTAGGACGCAGTCCTGCAGGGGAAGTCAGCTGAAGAGCTGCTTTCTCTAAGCCAGCACCTTCATCTCCTGGGCCCTGTGATCACATCAGCCCCGCAGCGCTGACAAAGTTCGTCACTGAGCTGCCGAAAGCCGCCCTGCGGGGTGGCCAAACCGAGTGCCAGTGGCTCTGGTCCCTGTGAATGGTTTTCCTCCGTGGGCGGGATGCGTGGCGGTTCCCACCGTGTGCAGCCAGCTCCATCTGGGAATCCTCGGCGGCATCACGGAGGCAGGCTCCTGCCATCAAACTAAACCTTGCTCTCCTTTACACAGGTCGAAATTCAGAGCCCCTTTGGTTTTTGGCCCTGTGTTAAGAGCCGTAAGCACAGCTCTGAAACGGTCACCCTCTCCACGAGGCCTGGAGAGCTGATTTCTCCCAGCAAATGCCCAGCAGCCTCCTGCAAAGCACATCAAGGCTGGCTTTGGTGTACGGCTGGCCAGCCACGCTGTGCCTCTGTCACCCATCACCACCCGGGCACGAGGCCATCGCTGGAGGCAAAGCTCTCCCGCTGCAGAGAGCTGGTGGTTTCCACTGAAGTGCTCAAGAAAGGAATTGCTGTGAGTTTATCAGGGAGCGAGTAGATATTGCAGGAGAAGAGAGGTCTGGGAGAGGTAAGACGAGAGGGAATGCCAGCCTGGAGACCAGGACCGGGCGTCCGGGCTGGTGAGAGGCTCTGCTCCACATGAGAGGAGAGCGGGAGAACCTCTGACTTATGAATAATATCCCAATGTGTTTAAGGAACGGCAGAATATCATGTAATCCATAGACTGACCTAGACGTAGCAGGGTCCAAACGAAAAGGTTAATTATCACTTTGGCTAATTGATAGTGCTGCTTCCTCCCGTGGGTGGAGCTACGGAGCTGGTAGGAAGCCACGAGAGTCTAAAAACCTCCCGCAGGGTTCCTTGCTGGTGGTGGGAAGCAGCCCAGCGTCCACATGGGACTCTGGATCCAGCTGCAAGCGCAAGGGCCTCTGAACACCCACTCAAAGGGCCGTCCCTCGCTGACGTCCCACTCCAAGCAGCCCATGCCAGAGGTGGCCCCCACGGAGGGCGACATGCTGGGGGGTCTCTGCCTGGCAGGGAAAGTCTTTGATTCCCTGAGGGCAAACCATGGACCAGGAGCTGGCGGCTCCTCTGCTGCTGTGCATCACGCACGGCCCAGAGGAACGAGCCCTCTGCCAGCACCTCCATGACTGGGTCCACCTTCAGCATCTCCTGGCCTTCTCCCACCCAGGCATGGGCCCTGCCAGCAGAGCCCACCCCCCTCACCGTGGCAGGGACTGAGAGAGCAGGTAAATAGCATGGATCTATTTAAAAGCATTTAAAGCCCAAGCAAAGCCCCAAACTATCCATTTCCTTCAACAGGCCGGCTGGAAGAGCTCCAGCTGGGCCATTAGCTCAGGTAAGTTCTCCGTCATCCAGCCATGTCGCCTTTCTGCCTCATAAAAAGAAATACATTAAAAATACGTATTTACTCCTGAAATTGGCTTCAGCAGTGCTGAGCATCCCTGGAGTGATGAGTTTTGCTCCACATACCCAGCCATTTCCCGTGAAAAAAGCTTATTTTAAATTAAGAAAATAAACCCGAGCAGGGGTATGGCTGCGCTGTTAACCCTTGTGTAGCTCAGCAGCTGAGGAAATACCTTTGTGCGGATTAAATCCCGGGCTTGGTGGCGATGATGCTCCCAAAGACATCTTCAAGGGCTACGTGCTCTCCTGTCTGAAAGGATTTCTTCAGGTTGCAGGGACAAACACTGCCAAGCTGAGAAGAGCCAAGATGAGGATGGCGCGCGGCAGGATCCAGCCCTTCACGCACGCTGCTCTGCCTGCTCGCCGCGAGGACTGGCCATGAAGGACGCAGGGCAGCGAGCATCGCTTTGGCACCCAGGTTTCGCAGTGCTCGGCGGAGCCGAGGGTGTTGATTTCCACCTGGGCTGCCACGCGGTGCTCGTCGTTAGCTTCTGAGCGCTTCTCAAACAACCCATCTATTTTCCCAGCTCCCTTGCCACGTACCGAGGTGTCTCCATCTCTATTTTGCAAGCAGGGAACTGAAGCAGGGTGGTGTAGGGGGAAAACAGCCGCTCATTTTGCACACCCCGCCGGAGCTGCCTGAGGATGTAGCACTCCCCAGCGCTTCGGGTGCTCGATGCGGAGCTCCGGGTGTAGCTGCACCGGCACACCGGTCTACGGGCTCATTTTGATCCTGTAGCACAGGCAGCGCTGAGGCTTTGCCAAAAGCCATGGGGGCGAGACGCAGCCCTGGGAGCCAGCGGTATCTCAGCGAGCCAGCAAAATAACTCACAGCTCCCGACTCGCGCTGCCAGAGCAACGCTCTCCCGGGGGGTGACGCGGGGACAGCAGCTCCGCTGTGACCCCCCGGGGCTGGAGGAGGTTTGCAGCTGGGGGCTGTGGTGCGGCTGTGCTCTTTGCTGCTCCGGCTGCAGCAATCCCTGCTCCTTGGTGGCTCCTGCTCAGGTCACCCATGAAGCAGGGCCACTCGCCCTCGCCCTGCCGAGGACCTGGGGGTTGGGGGAGCATCAGCTGCAGCAGCTCCACATTGCGCAGGGCACAAGAAGCATCATCCAGGGCACATCATGAACAACAATAACTATAGTTCTGAGTCCAACATGCACTCTGTGTGTGTGCACATATGTGTGCAAGCATGTGTGTGTGCACACGCATGTGCATGAGTGTGTGCCCGTGGGGACCTTGCACAGAGCAGCCCGGGCTGCAGGAGCAGTTTGACCTCTCCTGCTGCAATCGTTTTGACCCTCTGAAGCTGTGCAAGGATCAGGTTTTGCCGAGGACAGACCCCCCGGGGCTGCAGCATGGTGGGTACGAGGCTTTTCGGTGCCTCTTGTTCCCAGTTGTGCACTGGGCTGGGGACCGGTCGCTCAGAGCTGCAAGGACTTCCAGGAGAGGCAGTTTGCCCGAGCCTGGGATCATTTCAGCACATTTGAAACAAGTGGCAGAGATCTTCCAGGGAGCCCAGGAAACGTAAGAGATGCTTGTTGGCTCAGCAAGACTGAGATGTGAGAAAGGTGAGGGATCAGACTGATAAACCCCCAAGTTAACTAGCTAAAAAGATACAATAAGTAACCAACTGTGCAGGCGAACAGCCCGGTGTAGAAAAGAAATAATCTTCTTATGATATGCGCATAACCCCCATATTGGGTTTCCTGAAAGCAGCCAGAGATTCAAAGGAGAGTCGCTCCAGCAGGGCTTATTTCAGCTTGACGCCCTAACTGGGAAAAGAGATTTCTTCTCTGGAGGGGCGGCCGCAGAGCCCGGCCCTGGCATCCCCTCCTGCCCTGCCTTGGCTCTCACCCCGCCGTGCCCTCGGCAGAGGAACAAGCAAGAGCCCGTTCCCAGCGAAATGATAAACCCGGGAGCAGCGTGACTCATGTGCTGGGGATGACTCATGAACTCAAACTCAGCCGCAGCTTTTTTTGGCTCAGGGATGGTGGCAAAGGCCATCTCTGGCCGCTCGTGGCCCTTCTCAGTGTCGTGCCCTGGGACCTGGGGACAGCCTTTCCCAGTCTGGGCACCGATTCAGCTTTCTCTCTGAAGGAATGCCCAAAACTGAGCTTTGCCTTGTTTTCCTGATTATGAGACAATGTTTTTGTGGAAAAAATACTTTTTAAAGGATGTAGGTAATAAGGCCAAACATGCCAGGGATGCCTGCAAGCATGCATTGGCCATCAAAGCAGGCATCATGCCTGGAGCATCTCCTTTCCTCTAGCAGAGATACTGGAAGGGGAGACAATTAAAGCAGAGAAAACACAAGCAATTGAATGCCCCTCTCCTCTGGATTAAACGAAGGAGGACACAGAGCAGATTTCTGCTGCTCCGGTGGAAATGAATAGGAGACAGAGCAAGAGCGAACACCCCAGACCCCACGCAGCGGTGGGAATCCCGAGGGCTGCAGAGCTCAGCTCCATCACCACCGGGGCTGTCCCCGTCCGCTCTGTGCGGTGACACAGCCACAGCCACCGACGCTGGCTCGGAGGGGTGTGGGGTGAAAGGGACCCCCCACTTCAGCGTCACCCTCCAGTACAGCCCCTGCCTGTGCCATCAAAGCCATCGCTGGTGGCTCTCTGTGGCCAAGCCACAGCCCGGATGGGCACTGATGGAGATATGGGGGTTTTCTGAGTTTGCAGGGAATTTTTCCAACCCTTTCACAGAAGAGGCTTCACCGTGAATTCAAAAATATAATTTACAGCCAAGAAACTCTTCACCTTTCCTTTGGGCATGAATTTTTCCTCACACTTAGATTAGCCCACTGAGAACCTGGGGATTTCCTGGCATCTCCTGGTGGCACTGCAACTAATTTGCTCCCAAGGATGCGGTGCGCTGCCATGACAAGGGCAGGCTTCACATGGACTTCTCCTCCTTTTCCCTTTGCCTGATGGATCATCTCCCTGATGAAATGTGGAGACCCATGATGAATTCCTGGCAGGACACAGAGGTTAGTCCGGGGGGACCGTGACGAAGAAGTTGAGGAGCTTCCTCGACAGAGGAAGCTGCAGCTGCACTGGAGAATAACGACAGCATCCAATGGTTCAGAAGAGGTATTAAAATATTTTGCCCTCTGTTTAGTTTGATAGCTGCACAGTGGATTAAGCAAAGACATTTACATCCTTCATTTAATAAGGGCATATCTGAGCATCCGACTCTCCTCCATTATTAAATACCAGGCTCTTGGTAGAAAATACAAAAGGAAAAATTATTTTTCTTTTGTTTTAGCATCTATTTTCTTTCCTCCTGGGTACGTTGTCCTGCCCTGATATCAGGGGTTGCTGGAGGACACGTGGCATGGGAGCATCTTCATCCACTGCCACCAATGGTTCGTAACGCAAGAGACCCCTCTTCTGCAAACGGCAAATTTCTGATTTTGTCACAAAGTCAATCACAAAATCACCCATTTCCCCAAAAGCCTGTGAAACCTTGTGAGAGGAAAGCCAAGCTTGTTCAGAAACAGGTCCCCTCGCCAGTGCCATCCCCAGGGCAGGTTCCGGGGTGCCAGGAGGGGTTTGCAGAGCCCAGTCAGCGGGGACGGCTCTCCCCCTCGACTCTCACCCCAAAACCAGTCTCTCTTCCTGGCTGCTCCCCTGACTGCGTTTTGCTTTCAGCTCTTTGCTGGAAGTGGCTCCTGTCGGGACACTCGGAGCTGCAGCCCGACTTGGCGGGACACGGCCAGGCTGCTTGGCCAATGTCCCCAGCCACCCATTGCGGCTTGTGCCACCGTCCCCTCTTCTGCAGCAGCGTGAAAAGCGCTGGGCCAGCGTTGCTATTCAGCGCTGGCTATTTATAACCCGAGAGGGAGATGAGGACCAGCCGCGCAGCTGAGCCAGCCCAGGCGAGCGGGGGTATTTTTAAGCATGGGTTTTGAAAAGGTTGGTAATGAACCCACAGCTTGGCTCCACAGCAGCTGCGCCCGCTCCCCAGCCGGCTGCCCCCGGCCCCCACCCCTGCCCGGGGGGACTGGCCTGGGGAGATGCTCCATGGGAAGCGTGTTTGCGTCCTGGGCTCTGAGCGGGGAGGTCAGGGCGCAGCGAGACGAGCTGGCACGGCGCCGGCGGCTGCAAACCCGCTGCCTGGCTCAGCGCCGGGCTCCTCGTGCCGGCCAGCCCGGCTTTATCCTCCTGACAGCCTGAGATATTACCGTCAGGGCAATTTCAGCCCACTTTTAATTGTACACAAGTTACCAGGTGCCATGTGGGCTAACCAAGCGTGACGCGTAAGCCCTTTGGCCAACAGATCCAGCAGCTCTGCTGTGGAAAACCTCCTGCTGCGGCAGCCCTCAGGCCCAGCCAGTCCCACTGCCCGCTCGTGTCCTCGTGCGTGGCTGTAGTGGGATGGGTGCCCCACGGCCTCACTGGCCAGGTCTCTGGGTTACATTGGTGACACCTGAGCTGGCCCAGCCAGGCTGAGCTTCACCGGTCCCTGGGACCTGTGCTGGTGTCAACAGCCTCCTGGCACAGGGGAACTCGCTGTGCAGGGGCTGCATGGTGGTCCTGCTGTGGCCCCTTCCCAGCAGCATCCCCAAGCTCTGCAGCTCGTCCTGCCGGCCCGGTGCTGCACGGACGGAGGGGGGTTAACACAGATGCCACACTCGGTCTGGGTCCCGTGCCTGCCAGGGATGAGCGGATGCCGTGCTCAGCCCAGCTCCGCAGCCCTCTCTCCATTATAGATCAAAGCCCTCACACTGCTGACAGCTTCATCAAAGCCCCTTCTGCGCTCCTAGGCATGGCAGGGCTGCGGCTGGTCTCCCCCACTGGGCCTGCAGTGGGCAGACGGGGTCCCTGCCTCTCCCCAGGAGGGTCCTCGCCCCTTCCCTCTTGCTCCTCCATACCCACTGCTGGGCATCCCAGCGGATCCCAGGTCCCAAATCCCCGGGGCTGCGCATGGAGGCTCATCCGGATCATCTTCGGGGTTCCCAGGTGATGGGAGATGGGCCCAGAGCGGTGCAGCGGCACCCCATCACCCAAAGGGCTCCCAAAACCCGGAGGCAAAGGTGGGAGAAGGGGGGGCACCTCTGTGCCGGGGCTCCCTGGAGCTGACCCCGGGGATGCACCCAGCACCCCTCTGAGGGTCCCTGCAGCATCCCCGTGCTCAGGGGTGCTGTGGGGGGTTTTTGGAGGATTTATGGGGAAACCTGAAATGACCCTTCTGGTTCTCCTCCGCCCCAGCCTGGCTGGGTCGAGCAGCCCCGGGAGCCAGCCCGGGCCGGGGGGTGTCTGTGTCCCCCCCAGCGCTGGCGGGGAGCTGGCTCGGGGCACACACGGCGTGTTCTGCTCTACGGGCACCCTTGCAGCCGTGCACCGAGGCGCAGCGCCCTGAGCAACGCTTCGGGCATCAGCAAGTGGAAATCCTGCAAACAGTGGGGCAGTTCGGGAGGAAAACACTGAGTCATTTTCAGCTGGAGTTTGGGAAAAGAAAGTTTCTCTGAATGCTAAACCAAATCAAATATTCCAGGTTCCTCCTTCTCTTTTCCATTTTTCACCTGAGAAAACAAAGTCCCCCGCTCAAATCGAAGCTTTCACCTAATTCCATCAGAAATCAGCAGGACTATAAGGCAATTACAGCTGAGCTTCCAGGTTGAACATGGGCCCTTGTCCGGAGCAGGGGGGTGCACGGGTGCAGGATTCGGCTCTGGTTCCTGCTGGCCCGTGGTTCCTGCTGAGCCCCTGGGCCAAGACGACTCCGAGGACCATCATCCCCCTTTCGGGACCACCTTCCCCCTTGGGAAGAGCCCACGGCGGTGGCTGTGCCGGCTGCTTCCCAAACAGCCCTGCGATGCCCCGGCTGAGACTTCCTCACCTGCGCAAGGGGGGAAGGGGGTGCTGAGTGCCTGTGAGCCTGAATCCGTCCCTTGTGCTTGGGGAACCCCTGGATGAGAGGAATGGAATGGGGGGCAGCACGCCAGACCTCAGCTGTTTGATCTCCCCGTCCCTTCACACACCCACAGTCAGGTTTTCATCCTCTCCGGGACGAATCCAACCAGCATTACAACCAAGTGAGAAACTCCTGCTGATCCCAGCCGGGCAGGCTGGGACCCTGGGCAAGGTGGTGGAAAGCAAGCCAGGAACCCTGTCCAGGGATGGACACCTTTGCCCCCGCAGTAAGACACGGGACAGGCTGGCACAGCAAGGTGAGAACCCACCAAAGAAGAGCCTTCCCCCTCCAGCCAGACACTTTGCAATCTACATGATTTGTTTTCTTTTTCCTGACTTTCTTCTCCAAAGCAAGGTGGGTTTGAGCCTCCGGGCCAGCGAAGAGCCGGGGCCAGGGGCTGCCGCAGCTATGCTCTCTCCATTAGCTTTCTTATTGAGTTGTCTCTCGCACTGATCACAGCAGCAAAATCCGCTACAGGCATATTAAGGATTCTCCATGCAAAACTGATAAGCTGAAGCCTCATTATTATCCTGCAAAGTGATTATCTTTCCTTGATGGAGTCTCGTATTTGCCCAATTTCAGATGGAAACCTTCCCCTTTTCAATTTGAGACTAATTCATTTCTTGACTCCTGGTTACAGAGCAAGATATCACAAACACTCCCAGCCTTCGCTGGCTCTGATTTATATCGTTAAGAATCATTTACTTGCAATTAAAATGAGCCTTCAGGGCTTTTGCAAACAAGCTGGATTAGCTAACAGTAAAACATTTGCTTTTCGTAAACAGCGACTTCAGGCTATGAAACGGTCTGGGAGGGGAGGGAACCAGCAGGAGTTGCCCCGGGGCTGGGGCGGAGGAGAATTGGAAGGGACATTTCAGATTTCCCCATAAATCCCCCAAAAACCTGCTGCAGCACCCTGCAGGGATGCTGCGAGGACCCTCCTGGGGGGTGCTGGGTGCTTCCCTGGGGTCAGCTCCGGGGACCACCAGCACAGAGGTGCCCTCAGCAGCCCCTTGTCCCACCTCATTGCCTCCGGGTTTTGGGAGCCCTTTGGGTGATGGGGTGCCGCTCCACTGCTCCAGGCTCATCTCCCATTGCTTGGGAACCCCGAAAATGGTCTGGATGGGTCTCCGTGCACAGCCCCAGGGTTTTGAGACCTGCATGCTGCAAGCACACGCCTCGGGTGGAGATGACACCTAGCAGTGTATCCTTCCTAATTAAGATAATTAACAACAGGATCATGTAATTGGCAAACCCTCCTGCTCTTGGCTCCTCTTCTACAGCTGCTCTGGGCTCTGAGCAACAAGAGGACAAACCCACCCTGTACACATTAACAGATCATTCCAACAACCCTCTTCAAACATTAACTTGGCCAAATCCTGGGCATTTAGAACACAAACGGCCCAAATCCCAGCAGGGAGACCCAGCACCCTGGGTGTTCCAGAGAACTGAAGAGGAGGAGCAGAGTCCAGCTAAAGGAGATGCCAGGCAGGCCCCTGTGCCCCCCTGCAGCCCAGTACCCAAGAGGCTTGGCATCAGCTGGTGGAGGGACCTCTGAGCTCCGCAGCTTGGAGAGCAACCAAGAGGTCTTAAAATCGCCGAGTGTATATATAGCACAAACCCAACGCTGGGCTCTTTGAGAAAAGCTCCAGCCCTGCTTAAACATGGAGATACACTCTCGCAGGATGGTTTCATGGAGTCGGATGTTTCTGCTTCGGTAAAAGCCGGAGGGAGTTTGTGGTGTGCCCAACGGTGGTGTGGGGGGACAGGGGGTTGCACTCAGGGAGTGGGGCAGCTTTCAGGCAGGAGGCAGAACTCCTGTGGCACTCTGAAAGCATCTTCTTGGGTGTCTTGGTGCGATTCAGTAAGAAATTGGGGTTTCCGAAAGAAACCCTGATTGCTCGGGGCTGCTCCGGCGCTGGTGTAGCTGTGGGTATGCAGGTGTGGGGGTACGCAGGCACCGGCAGCAATAAAATAATAGTAAAAGTCTGGATGCTCCATCCCTGCCTGTCTTTGCACAGTAGCTGAAGGATTTAAATCCTTGGAGTTAAATCATGGCTAATTTTCAAATAGTGTATTGGGAGGGGGATTGGGCCTTTTTTTTTTTTTTTTTTAGGAAGTGGAATGTACTTCAATTGAATGCAAAATCAAATGCAATTTTAGGCAACTGGTTGGCACGCTGGCATTTCCTAGCCCATCACCCGGCAGGATGGATGATCGTGGCAGGGGGAGGACATCGATGCCGTCGAGGCGTCCCGGCACTGTGACTGCGCCCCAAGCTCTTAAAAGAGCAATGACTCTGCAGATGAAGCAGCCTGCAGTTCTGTAAGTTTTTAAGGGGAGATTTCCCTGTCTCAGGAATGGGAAATGCAATAGGAAGGCTGGGCTGGCTGCCCCCGGCTCTACAAAGTGCTCCCAGGGGAATTTTTCAGCCCGGTTGGGTTTGAGCTTTGAACAGGAGAATTCTGCCAGGCCTATGCCTAGTGTGCATCTATCAAATGCCTTGAACAGCAGAAAGGGCAATTTCCCTTCAAAACTGAAGGGCAAAACTCACACATGCCACAATCAAATCACCTGTATGTTTAATTTATGAAGACAATTAAGCTTCTTCTCTCCCTGGGTTGCTGAAGCTGGGACAAGCGGTGGGTATTTTTCTACTGTTGTGTGCCCACAAGACCTTTGCTGCCTCTAACCGCACCGCTTCCTGTTTTTATTTGTCAAAATAAATTGCTTTTTTGCGTGGAGGTTGTAATCTCCAGGCTTTGCCAGGCAGATCGGCCCCTGGCCTGAGCCATGCAGTGGGACACAGTCCCTCATCAGCCCTTTCGGAGCATCCCCGTCTGGCTGCTGGAGCCTGGCCGCAGTGCGGAGGTGCAGCAGAGGACAGGCGGCCGTATTCAGCTCCAGGGATGGACTCTGCCCGCGGGAAGAAATGCATCTCCACGGGACGCACAGAGACCTCCCCAGCCTGGAGTTGCTGCTCTGCCCGTGGGCAGATCAAATCCAGATGATGCCTCTTTTTGAGAAGCTGCCCAGCAGCAGGGGTAGGTTATCCCCAGGGGGTGGTTATCCCCCGGGTGCTGCTCGCCCGCAGCTGACGTTCACCACATCTCGTTTTAAGAGACCAAAAGCAGCTGCCCCTTGCTAAGGTGGAGGGAATGGCAGAGCTGGTCATTGTCCCCAGCTGGTGGCCACGGTGGGAAACCCCCTGCACATGCTCACCTCCAAATGGCTTAGAGAGGGAGCACCCAGCCCGTAGTAAAGACACGGAGTGGGGTGATTTATGCTCCCAGGCAAGGAGAGCACGTACTTTGCTTGCCTGGCCCTAACATCCTGCACGCAGCCAGCAAAGCTGTGCCGAACCAAGGGAGATGGCGGTGCAGGTCCTGCCCGTCCTCCCTCCGTGCCAGGGTGCTGTGAGGTCTCTGTGCCCCACACAGCCCAGTCTGGTGTGGCCATGGGATGGGGTGGGGTGGGATGGGATGGGTGCCAGGGGAGCTGAAAGAGCCCGTGGGGTTTGCAAGGCTGTGGCTGTGCACGCAAGGTGAGTACATCAGCAAGCTCCAGTGGCTCCAGCGGAGCTGTTCTGTCTCCTTTAGAAGCCTGTTTGTTTGGTGCTTGGGTAACAGGACAGAAACCTCACAACCTGTGTCAAAGGTGTTTACGTCTGCTCTAATTAAAAAGCCTGAGGATGCTGCAAAGCTGCTGTGAGCTTGTCAGTGCTGCTCTCCATCCAGGTTGCTGGGCTGGAAGGAAACCCAGCAGAAAAGGGCTGGCCTGGAGAAAAAACAAATCATCTCCTGGCCATCGCCATGAGAACGACCCAGGCGAGTCTGGCAGCAAGGCGGCCGTGCCCCGGCTGCTCGGCCCTGCCTCAGTGCTGGGGGCAGCGGGACTGGGGCCGCTCGGGGGGCTGCGGGTTTGTGTGAGCTGAGATGCTCAGTGACGTGGGTTTCTGCATCTTTTTGCTCGGAGACCTAACTGTTGTGGCTTTTCATGGCATAGATTTGTGGCTTACTGCGCTGCTCGGGGCGCTGCTGACATAGCTTAGGAGCATCTTCCCAAAGGCACAAAGCCTGTCTGGGCAGGAGGGGATGCGGTCCCCTGGGCCATGACGCTCTCTGGGTGTTGGTGATGGATATCGGCGAGGAGCTGAGCTCTGCAGCCACGGTACCCAGCAAAGTGACCTGCTGCCTGCCGGGCCCTCCCGTGCATCCCCACCCGACGCCTGTCCCTCCGTCAGTGCAGACAGCTAAACGCTAGTTTGAAAACAGATTTTTTTGTTTCTTTTAATAATATAACATTAAAAAATCATTAAAGAAAAATTTCCCAGGAAAGCCCTGCCAGGCTGATGTAGAGGGCTCCTCTGGGTGTGCATCCATGGCCATGTCTGTTCTCCATCTGCCAGGAGAGACGGGAGAGTCCCGGGGCCAGGGCAGGCAGCTGTCTGCGTGGGCAGTCACTCATGTCTTCTGGTCTGTGCCAGCCCACCAGCCTCGCAGAGGCAGTCGTGAACACTTGCAGGCTTGATGCGGGATTTGATGTTTTTTTTAATCTAAATTTGGATGCAATTTCTGATGTAAAGGATGCGGTGATGGGCCGAAGCCACCCCCACCCTCCCAGTGTGGCAGCCCCTAGGGGGGATGAGGGAGCAGTCAAGGGTCTCTGTCACCCATAACTGAGGGGCTGAAGGTTTCTAGAGCTGGGGCTGCAATCAGAGCCCTGTTCTCCCTGTTCATTAATGAAGCTTTTCTTTCACTGAATTTGTCTAATCCCTTCTGAGCCCACTGACAGGTTTTGGCTTCCAGAGATCTTGCCAGAGGTCCTCAATACGGCAGTACTTGGAAAATGCCCTTCCTTTGCTCACAGCCCCCGCTCTGATGCTTTGGTCGCTTGAGCAGAAGGGGAAGGGGAAGTTCTTACCCCCCAAAGGGTCTGTTTTTCACAGCCCACCTAGGCAGGTTCTCCTTATGCTAAAAATCTCTTGGACTTATCTGCTCACCACAGCAGCCTCCCTGAAAGCTCTGCCAAAACCCTCTCTTTGCGAGCTGAGTGACAACCATGTTTCCTGCACTTCGCATCAAAGCAAGACCTGAGAAACGTCTTTATAGCAGAAAGCAGAGCAAGAGGTGGCAGAAGCCAGCCAAGGTGCAATGAAAGCTGCCACGGGCTGTGCTGCCTCGCTGAGCGCAGGGTAAGCCCAGCCTGCAGCCAAGCTGTGCTGGCTGCTGCGGTGGCCATAGGTGAGCAGGCAGCTGGGGAGTTACAGCCTGGCTCCACCACACAGCTAAAGCTGCTGGTGCTGGTTGTGGTGCAGCCCAGAAGCGATCAGAGCACTGTGAACATCACCGTCCTGTCCTTCCCTACAGTAAGGTACCTTCTTCAGGTGCAGTTTTAAGGACGTTCTGCTGGTCTGGGTGATGGATGTGTCAGAGTAATCCTTCTGGATCCTGACCTTCCTGGCTGTGCGTGGTGTGGCAGGGTCCTACTGAGCAGCTGGAGCAGTGTCCCGCTCCAGCACCTTACACTCCAAGCATGAACTGGCCTGGGAAACTTTTCATTAACTTCAGGCTTCTAAAGAGGAAATTGGCTTTTATATTTTAGTTTAAAAGCTATTGGAACACTTAGAAGCCCATATTAATTGCCTGATGCTTTCTTGGTGTTAAAAATAAAAAAAAAAACAACTACCCCACAAACTAGGATACTGTTGAGAAAACAGCCAAAAAGCAGAAATGGCTGCATGGAAAGAGGAGGGACAGATCTCTGCTAGTCGGTGTTGGCTTTTGCCCTGATTACCTGGGAGGTGGGGATCGAGGGGCTCTCACCCACCCTGAGTCCACTGGATTCCCTTTAGGGGAGCAACCTGGGCTCATACAGACACTCAAGCCTAGGAAGAGGGTCTCCTCGATAGCAAGGTTAACACACTGTCTCAGTGAGCTAAGATCACTGCTCAAAAAGTAGCTCTTGCCTCCCGAAGACCTCTGACCAGGACACTAATTCCCTCTAGTTATCATCCATGGCTTCCTTTGATTACATGTGATATTTATTTGGTGACTGGATAATTTGAACCTATAGAGTTATTAATTATGACCTTAATCTGATCATTGCTTTGTTCCATTTTTAATTAGCTTAGTAGAATTGAAGTCATTTAGCTTGGTAATATACTTGCTTAAGTGCAGGTCTGATTGCATATCCTTTTTATTATATCCATCAGAAGAACTCAGAACTGGCTTGCTCTATCAAACTGCAACCTGGGGCATGAACTCGGAGCAAACCTCAAGTAATATTAAGTTTACAAGCAGGCTGCTCTGCTACTGAGCGGCTGAGTAGTCCAATATACCTGCCTTAAAGCTGGCAGCAGGAGCCATGGTGTGGTTAAAATGCCTTGGTGCCAGGCAGTGGAGGAGAAAATGGGGATTTGAACCTCAGCAACTGTGCAATCAAGAATCTGCCTTTTTCTGATCGGCACGAGGGACCGTTTCACTCAGACACCAGAGGTTTACAAGAGCACAAACCCAGGTGTTTCAGTGGGCACAGCACTGCTGCTCCTGAGCAGAGGGAGCTCAGACTGTGCACGCTCTCGTTGCTATTGGTCAGTGGAGACTTGCAAGCAGATGGATGGTTTGGAGCTGTCTGCTCTCAATGACTTCAGTGATGCTCACGGGAAGCTTTTATCTTGGTCTTTTGGAAGGAAACCGAAGCTGCTAGTGGAGGGCACGGGGCTGGGCAGTCTCAACTGCATCTTGGACCTGCCAGCAGTAAGACATCCCCAACTGCACAGGCCAGCTGGGCAGCAGGGCTCAGATTTTATAGCCTTTGATGCTGACATCTGATGACTCATTTATGGTCCAAGGGCTCAGATTTCCCTAATCCGGGATCTTGCTGCATTCCCAGCTCTCCTGGGTTACAAGGGGCAAATCATTTCCTTGGTTTCCCCATCTGTAAGGAGGGGATAATGGTGCTGGCTGCCACTGCTGAGCCCTCTGAGAGCCATGGATTCAAAGTGCTCTCACTGGAAGGGGTTTGCAAATTGCTCTTCCCAACTTCTCTACTTTTAGACTTGGACAGGGTTTTGGATGGTTTCTGCAAATCTAAGGAGATACTGCGGGGCTCTGCCTGCCCTAAAAACATGTGCTGCTGCTGCTCTGCACCACAACGTCCCTGTTGCTCTATCCCCCAGGGCTGGATCCATGCCCAGCGGTAACTGCTAAACTTACACAGCTATGGTGGTTTAGAAGAGGAGCTAGAGGTGAACTTGTGGCATGGATGAGATTTTTAAACAGGGTAGCAGCACAAGAAAGTGGCAGTAGTTTCATAAAAAGTCATGTTCTGCCCTTTTTCTCCCCTCCTGACTGTGCTGCCAGCCCTTGCACGAGAACTTGGGCCAGGCTTTGGCCGGGTTGCAGCCGAGCTGGGGTGGCAAAGGATTGTGGCATGGCTGTGGCGAGCTGAGACCAGAGTCTGCGCAGGTTTGCCAGAATTGCATTGCAATCACACCTTAAGTGGGCAGAGGCTCCGGGATCATTAGGTATAAGAGCACTAATGAAACAGAACCACTACCCTGCCATGTTTTCTACTTTCTCCCACTTTATTGCTTAAATCACAGCAGGGCAGTTCCACATCCATCCTCTCGGGATTGAATTTAAGCAGAACTGTATTTAATCACCTGTCTCATTAATCCGTAATATTCTGTGTGCAGACCTCACTAACAGAGCTGTGCAGGAAGGCAGTGCTGAGGTGGGAAGGAATTACACAGTTTTATCCTAATAGAAAGCTGAACCACCAGTTCCGCAGCTGCCAGATACTGTAACCCTACTGGTTTCACTGGAGGACATGGCCCAAAATCTCCTGTGTGCCCGAGCGTCACGCTGTGACAGAAGAATGGATGCTGTGGAGCAGGAGCAGGGCAATGCTCCCCACGGACAGGGCAATGCTTGTCTCAGGACTGGACCAAAAGGGCTTTTTGCTAGCGTCTCCACCGGGCACGTTCTGTTACAGCACGGTTGTTCCCAATGCCTGGGGCCACCTCCAAGTTATCCGGGGTGAGTGTTCCCTTCAGGCTGCACCTTTTCGCCTGGAAAATGCAGGTGGCAGGATCGGTCCCCACTTGCTATGGGGCAAATGGTGGCCCTGACGTCCGCCGGCCCAGAGGCTGTAGCAGGAAAGGACGCGGCTGCAAATGATTGTCATGGTTACAGGCACTTTCCTCATCATCCTTGTGGTTTGTAACCACTGCTGAGGGCAACGCACCACAAAGCAACCGGGGAAAAGGCGGTGGAATTTCAGACTCCTCCTTGATGTTCATGCTCCCCAGCATGGAGAGGATGGAGTCTGTTCCCCAGGACTGAGTAAGGAGAAGGAGACCCTAGTTGGCCTAAATTAGGCAAGTGAAGGTACTTCACTTGGCTTCAGGCCATCCCTCCGCATCATTCTCCCCATGCCACTGCCTGTCCATGAGCACTAGGCGAAAATAGTGGGGAACTCGATAAGGGAGAGAGAGTCTGCACAGACATAATTACTAATTTATGTTCTGAAGCCACACAAAATTCTTCCAGCCCCTGTCCAGTATTCATGGGATGCTTGCTGTCTTTCTGGCCTCTGGTATCTCCCCTTTGCTCCCTTTCATCTCTTCTGTTGGTCCTCCTGTCATGTGTCACCTCAGATTACGCTCTCTTCCTTCACCAGGCAGAGACCCTTGATGCCTGCTCCCTGTGCTGGGCCCCTGGCAGCTCACACAGAGGAAAAAAGAAAAGGCAGGTTTAGGCAGACAGTCCTCCTCTGGAGGGACTCCCACAGGTTCCCTCCAAAAAGCTGTTAAATCTCCAAAACATCCCTTTGAGACAACACCTGTAGGCCTACAAAACCTGTCCTTCCTCCTTGATCTGCCAGAAGCAGCTTGTACTTAAGGAACAACCCACCCCACCTAATTGGTGATAATTAACACCCAGGCATGAAAGCAACAGTTGGCACACCACAGGGCTGTGCTAATTTGGGTTTGACCATGTCCCTGTGTGAACTGACTCTGCTTTCGGGTGCTTGCACCCTGCTTATGAGCACTACTCCTTCCTCCTTGTTCCTCATTACCGTGTCCAGATCTCATTACTCTTGGGTGCTGTGCAAGCAGCGGGTGATCGGGACCGACATGCTCTGCTCCGGCAGGACAAATGAGGTTGGTTTTTTCCCAGCATTTCAGCTATAAATAATTGAGCATTTTAAAACTCCATTTCTGCCACAAGACTCTAGAGGAAAAGGGTTCGGATCTGATATACAGATATATTTTTAAGCAGTGAGAGATTGATCTGTGCTGCTCCTGCCTGGCTGACACCCGCATTCGGTCACCTCGGAAAGGCTCGGCCTGCTCCTGCAAAGAGGAAAAATTGCTGGCTCTGGAGCAGCCCCGCTGCAGTACTTGTGCTCGGGGACACAGCGGTGTCCCAAGCCCTGGCAGTGGCACCTGGGAGATGTGCTGCTCCCAACAGTGAGCAGCATCAACCCATCAGATCGGGGCATCCCAGGGCAGAGCAAAGCAAACACCGAGGGTGGCCAAAGCCAGGACAGCGAGGTAGCCCCCTGCGGGGACCTGCCCACGGGAATGGGCCCAGGTACCCCAGGGTGGGCACCGAGCAGACCTCCCCACTGTTCAGGGTCTTTCTGTCTTATGCGGCTGGTTTCCAGGGAGGAACAACAAGGCCTTTTAACTGGCTCTTCCTGTTGTTGCTTTCTGAAAATAACAATAATGGGAGGTTTATGTTCCTTCTCTTTTTTCTTATTTCAGTCTTTTAAGTGATGTTATAATTGCTTCAGTAGAGCTTTCCCTGATACGATGTCAGGGTAAACTGCTTGACAAAATTACAGCCAGCTGAATTAGCACTGTATTTTCTGCTGCTCTGGAGCATTTGCAACAATTATTAGTTTTCTAGTGCCTAAGTGGCTGGAGTGTGATCCCTCCACCAGCTTCCAGCTCTCCAGTTCTCTCCATCTTTGGATGGCACCAAGACCTGTCCAAAGTGCAGCGTGAGCTCTTGGGGTGATCTGAGGTGCCTGCAGCTCCCTCTCCACAGCAATGCCACTGACGGGTCCTGCCAGCAAGCTGGTGAGCAGCAATAAGCTAAACTTGTCAATACTTCTCTGGAAAGATCCAGAAATAAGCAAGTGGCAGGTATATACATTATATATATATATTTTTTAAAATCTAATACAGCTATACACCTGAGATGGGTGAGACCCCACATTTTCTGGGAAGCCACATGGACAGCCCTTCAGTATCTCATGCCCTGGAGCCGGGCTCAGGCGGGCAGGAATGAGTCCATCTGTTCTGCCTACTTTAAAGCCATGTAACTAACCCAGGGTAGCTCCTCATCCCAAAACTGGAATTTCTCTAAGTTTGCTTAAACCATTGGACAAAGTGGGTTGAGATAAGTAGGGAAAGGACAGGAGAAGAAACATGTATGTTCCCGAATGAGAAAGCCGAGGCGAGGATACTGCTCTTCCCTTTGGCAACCGCACACCGGCTGGATGGATCCAGATAGATAGGTGAGACTTGAGCTTCGCATTTCTACCTGTGTCAAGTGTGCAGAAACACATCCTGTGCAGCGACCAAGTTTTTGCAGAGCTGGGCGCGATTGTTCAGAGGCACGGGAAAGCCCCAAATATACCACGTAGAAGACATCATTGAACCCAGCATGATGCTTTGTAAGCCAGAGTTACCTTTTCCTGTCTCACATAAGAAAGAGCAGAGATCAGCAGAAAAAATGGCTGGGTGTGATGCTCATGCTCTTGCTACAATACTACAGGAGGTGGGAAACCCTACTAATTTTTCTCCTCGTCAGAAAGGATCCTGGTGAAAGGATTTATTCAAGTCTTGTTAAGAAATGCTGCCCCACTCTTCCTCCACCCCGGGATACAGACACACAGCACGGCCACTTGCCGATGCGGACAAGCTTAAAGGTGGGGAGGAAATGTGATTTTTCCCTGATGACTTTCCTCCCAGTAATCTTAGGTGCTATTTGTAACGGCAGCAGATACCGCATCCTCAGACAAAATCTGCTTTTCAAGTGATGATGTCCCTTCTTATAATAAATGCTGCCAGCTCCCAGAAGTGATAGCTCACAAACAATCAGCAAGAGGACAACAGGAATTCTCTTTGAGGTGCTCTGCAGAATAGATCATCCACTATACAGCAACAAATCAAATTTAGGGAGAAGGAATTTGAAAACAAATTACCAGCAAGATATTTCAAGCTGACGGCAATTTGGAGCAACTTAGGTCTGTCTGGTAAGAACTGTATTCCTTTTATTTCCCTGTCAATAGCAGCTACCTTCTGAGATTAGTTTCTTGTTGATAATTCTCTTGTCTAGAACAGAAACTCCTGAGTACACCTAAGGTGATAACTCTCTCTTTGATCACATTTCGGTAGCAATGCTTTTCACCTTGACGACAGGACTTCTCCCTTTGGATGAAGTTTCAATGCCCAAAAAGCCACATGGTTGTGGGATTTCCAGCCTCAGGGTGTTCCAGTGCAGTGCAGGCAGGACGGTCCTGGGCTTGGACTCGGGGCTGGGAATGGCGAGGATATGAGCTTGGGGTGGGAGCTGCAGAGATACGAACGCTAACCTGCCCTGCCTCAGTTTCCCTGCTACTACAACAGCATAAAAACTGCTTGTATGTCTGTCTGTCTTCATGAGAGAGGGATAATTAATATCTGCTAGTAACACCTTCTCCTCAGAGATGATGGAACATGAAGGATTAAGGGTGCTTCTCCGCCCCAGCCTGCAGCATTGAGACGTGAGGACATCACCTCTTCGTGTGCCTAGAGGAGCGATGTGGAGCTTCGCACGGCATGTGCGAGTTAGCAGGAGCATGCAGGGAAGGGAATATCAGGTATGGTGCAACCACAGGCTTAACGTACGTACACAGCCCTGCCCTCACTCCGGGTTAGTGTGGCAGGTGGAGTTCAAGCGCAGTGTGGCCAAGAGAGATGCTTGGGTGGAGGTGGAAGTCAGGAACGATCCCACTCGGCACGCACGGGATGTGCATTTCTCCAGCATCCTGCTGACATACCACTGAAGACTCACCTCATGCTGAATGTGGTGCTAGATGTGTTAATTATGGAGGCAGGTCATTAACGTCTGTCAGTAAGCACGGAGAGGACCGGCAGGGAGGAATGTTTTGGGGGTAGAAGTGAATGAAGCAGTGCTGAAATGCCCCGAGCAGGAGAGACATAAAAAGAGCACGCTAGTCTGTAATTTGCCTGCAATTTCTCCTCGGGAAGCAATGAAAGTTTACGACTAGCCGTGGCAGTGCCCGTGTATCTCTTCCAGAAACTGGAAGATAAAAATAGGTCGGAATTGCACTGAAAAAAAGAGAATTTTGACATTCCTTTGAAAACTCTTTGCGGCCGAGTGCTCCCAGCCAATTTTGGCCAAGTACTTAGTAAGAGGGATGCCAGCTGTGGATGACAGGCGTTTCAGTTGCCCTTAGTTTAGTGCAAGCCAGGCCCTGCTCGTCGGCAGAAATAACTCTCTGCCGAGGGAAGTCAGCCGAGCAGAGCGATCCGACTAGTTTAATCTTTTGAAATAGAAACGAAGGGATTTGTGCCAGTTTAGCAAAGCCCTAGCTCTCCTTGGGGGTCATGTCAGCCTTGGGACAGGAGGACTGTTTCCACGTTATTTTCTCAATTCCCCACTTGGTGCTTGGGGCCAGCTTTTATCTTGCTGAAGCCTCGTTCGATGCTGCTGAGCTTCCAGGGAGCATGAAAGGGAGTCTGGTGCTCTGCGTGTAGGGTCACGTGCTGTCGGCATGGGATTTGTTTCCTCCACTGGCTTCTGCTTTGTGTCTAGCATTTGGGAATACCTTACTCATCCAGAGGAAGGAGAGCCTTGATCCAACAACGGTTTAAATTTGTAGTGTAAGTTGTGGTCCTTTAATGTCATAAATTAAACTCACCCGTACTTGTTTTGCACTGCATCCCTCTTGGATAAAGACAGCAGTCTACGATGCTTATTTATTCAGCCGGTGCCTTAGAAACTAAAATCTGATTGTCTGTTCTCCATGGATATGAAACACTCAGTGATGTAACAGAGGGTCCACTTAAAATTAAGAATTTTTTCCCCAGTGCCCTTGGGTAAGCTTTCCTTCCCTGCACAGTCCCACCTCTCGAGGAATCACATTTCAGTGCTGCTCTACGCCTTTAGTCTTCACAGCATTTTAGGATCTTTCCAGATGGAAAGTGCCATAGAAATGTAAAACCTTATTAATTAAAGGCTGAAATAGATGCAGTGTGTGGAGGTCAGTGACTCATGCAGTAGGATTCTCAGGCTTCTGCTACGCATTGCCTCAGGGCGCTTTTTTGAATGTTCCCTTCTCTGGGGCTATGACAGTTTATTACACAAAGGCTGTGTGAACCGGAGGTGAATGCAAACTACTCCAGCTAGGCTGTTCCCTAGCTGGCAAAGCAGCAACCAGTGAACCCAGTTCATGCTGAGTCTTTTGGGATAGCATAATTTCTCCTCATTACAGTTTCTGCCTGCTTTTTTCAGGACGCCTGTGCTGTAGCGTGGGGGGATGCTGCTCGGTGCTGGCAGCCCCTGTGCTCACGGCCACGCTCGCGTTACGGATTGCTGCTGGGTTCCTCTTCCCAGAGGCCCCAGGAGCACTGGGTGGTGGAGGAAGAGACAGTGTTTCAGTTAGGATCCAGTGGCTTCCTGAGTACGAACCAGGGCGTGTTTCTAGTGGACAGCTTTTCTTGGAGAGGGTGGACAGTGATGGTGAACACAGCAGTCGGAAGCCCTGGAGCAGCGAGCGCCCGCGGCTGTAGCCCTGGCTGGCACAGCCTGTTCCGACCTCAAAGGCATCGCAGCATTGATCAGGGCAGCAAGGGCTGATCCTCGGGCAGCCAGCAGTGCCAGCCGGAGTCCCAGAGTAGATGCAGACGTACTGGTAAATCCGTTCTCCTCCTGACTGAGGTTTGTTTAATCAAGGTGGGTGTTGTAGTTACTCTGCTGTGACGTGCAGGTTAGGTGGCATAGCTGCAGTCCCACCAAAAGCACCACCTACATGCGCTTCCACCCTGCTAATGCAGTTCTGGGGCATGCGTGCCCCCGGGACATTGGGATTTGCTTCCTGGCTGTGTGGATGTTGACTCCTAACTGGATCTTGACCTTACTTCTTTATGTATTTCAGCCCTGAAGAGGAATGGTGATGCCTTCCAGCTGCATGGGAATGCTGAGACCAATACTGGGGAGTCCCCAGGACTTGATGTCTGAGATGACGTTTGTGCCAACCCTCAACTTTGTCAGTTTGCTACATTGCTGGCTTCATCAGAACCACCAGTCCTCAGAGGATGCTGCTGCATTTTGGGGTAACACCCAGCCTGTGAGCTCCCTACCCTGCTCCTGGACCCCTCGCTGGCAGACTGGGGACAGACACCTCTGCAGAGACAGCAGAGGTGACAAGGCTGCACCGTGTAGCTGCTCCTCTGCAGTCAGTGCAGCTGGTGGCACAGCACAGCTGCCCTGGGGCTGTCCTCGCTGCACAGCATGACGTCAGCTCGCAGACAGCCTCAGCCCTCTGGTACTTGGACTCTGAGATTCTTTTATCGTATTTTCAGTTTTTCCTCTTTGTATTGGTTGACTGCTGCCTGTTCAGCCTCTCCTGCAGTGACTTTCACCCATCATTACACCGCTCTACATCTTTTTCACTTTTCCTCATTCTTTTTATCTCGTTCCCTCTCCCATTCCCTCTTAATTCACCCCTTACCATCTTCTGCCCCAGCAGTTCTGTCCTTGCACCCCTCACTTCATTCCAACACTCACTTCCCACAAATCAGAAACCTTTTTAAAAAACACAAAGCTCAAACACACATTCTGAAATGGGCATGAACAGACGTACGGGGCAACTACTTCATTTCAGCAGTGCTGTCACAGAAACCAGCTGAAGCACATAGTTTCAACCCCGTGTATGCTGGGACTAGCAAGACAGTGTAGTTACACAAGATGCTACATAAACAAGACCCTTCTTTGCCTGTCACACAAACCTACTCCAGGATTTAACAGCAAAAGGGCAGCATTCCTGCTGTGACTACGCCCACGTGGCTGTCTTCAGGTGGCACTAGTCAGGGATTGCCCTTGTACACACATCTGACTAATGCGGACGCGCTGCCAGGAGTGCGCAATCGCCAGCCATGGTCTTACGTGCTGCGTCTCGAGCTGCCCTAACAGAGGCGAGACTGAAAGCGTTTGTTTATTTCATGCACTTAACAACCTACTCGCAGTATCACTGCGCGCTGCGGCGGCCTCTCCTCCTCGCCAGTCCTCTCCCTTGGCTTACATTTGCTTTTCACCTACCGAAAAGGGGCGAGAGAAACATTTTAAAAAACCCAGGAAAATGGGATTACAAAACCACAAACACTGTTAAAAGGGAGATTCGGGGTCAAGCAGAAAATTTCTAACTCATTTCAGAAAATGGATTAGATTTCAAGCTGCCGGCCGAGCCTGATGCTGTCTTAATGATATTTACTGGATGGGAAGCGTTAGCTATTGTTCCTGGGTGCCTGTCTAAACAACACCCTGCATTTTAGTCTCCTTGACAGAGCCTGCCACCATGTTCCAGAGAGAGCTGTTAATTAAGAGACAAAATCCAATCTCAACCTAGCTGGCTCTATTTTTACACAATTTTGGTTTTTGTTTGCCGAGTCTTTTAACTCACTCCATGAACCAACAGAGCTGCCAGCTGATCTACTTTTTGCTTCGCTTTTCAGTGGCGCAGTGCAGAACGTGTGATTCTCCACAACTCCAGGCCTCCTACCTTTGAGTTTGTAGTTTTAAAAGCGATTTTTTTTTTAAAATCTGACATTTTGTCCTGAAAGGATGTGAGATGTGCAGAACTGCCAAACGTGGAAGCCACCACAGGAGGCCAAGACATGATATTAAAAGGAGTAATGAAAGAAAGCAAGCTATTGAAGTGTAAACTCAATTTTACTGAGAGTATGCTACAGATCAGAAACAAGTAGTTTGAATCCCTGGTGCAACTGACACCAAAATATTAATGGTTTGGTACAAGCAGGAAATACAAAGAGCTAAAAAAAATCTGTTTGCGTTTCCAGAGGACAGCCTGTTTGTTAAGGCACTAAAGACCCTATATTATTTTAATAATGTGTATCTCAGTCAGTGTCGTAATTACAGATTTCACTTTCTTTCGATTAACTTCACACAACAACAAGGTTGGACTCTTGATCCCTATTTTCTTTCTGGATTGTAAAACAATGGTACTCCGTTTATTTCCTTGTCTTGGATCCCTTTCTTGGATTAAACCTGCAGGAAGAAAAAATGCAATCTAAATCACTGCAGGACACCGTCTGTCTTCCTGCAGGAAAGGCTTGTAGGAGCATGGCAAAAATAGGAAACACGGCCCTGCTAATGCCATTGAACCAGGACCCGGAGGAAAGCCACAGTCCTGAACCACGTCGTGCCTTTGCCGTGACACAGATCTGGGAGCCAGCCGCCTCGGGAACCCACACGGGCTGCCGTCTCCCTCGGCTAAATTGTGTACCTCGGAGGAACCTAGGTTGCCCAATCTCTCTGTATTTTGCTTAATATCAAAGAATGGAGTGAGTAGTTTCAGGTATCTCAGAAGTGCTGGCAAATGAGTCATGAAACATACTAAATTTATTCAACTGTTTTTACAACCCAGTGCAAGTGTAAGTTCTGTAGAGACATTTGTATTACAAACCGTCTCAAAACACACCACAAAAAATCCTGGAGTAATTTGTTGAAGGCTAAAAACGGCCTCTCACACACCAGAGGCTCGCTGAGACTTTTCAGAGAAACTTCTGAAACAAATCCCCGCTTACAGACCGCTCTGCCCCCGGCAAACCAGCCTCTGCGGCTGAGGCTGGGTCCCCTCTTCTGAGGGGTTCTGCTGGCCCTGCTCGTGCCTCAGGGGTCTCCCGCGTCCCCTGTACTCTCGTTACTAGAGACAGTGGCATAAACCCAAGGCTTTTCCTGAAAGCTCTTTAGGACGTTAACGTATTTTAGGTTTTCAAAAACCACCAATTCACAAAACCCGAGGGGAACCGAGCTGTAATTTCCCCCGCGCCTCCTCCAAAACCCAGCACCCACCGCCCCTCCACAGACCTCCCGCGTCCCGCGCTGCCTCGGGCGGACGAAGCCAGGCTGCAGCCGGAACTTTTTCGGGTTGTCCCTCAGAACGGGACGCCTGAGCGGGCTGGGGGAGCCTGGCCGTGAGGGGGTTTGAGGGGGAGCCGCTCCTCCGCCTGCGGGGCGCGGTCCCTCAGCGCAGCGGCGGGGCCGGCGGAGGCCGGGCGGCATTGCTGAGGGCTCACCTGCGGCGGGCGGTGCCGGGAAGGGCGCGGGGGCGGCGCGGCGGGCGGTGCCGGGAAGAGCGGCCGGGCCGGGCCGGGGAACGCGGGGCGGGGAGGCGCCCGGAAGAGCCGATCTCCTCAGCGGGACGGGAGCGGCGGCGGGGCCGAGAGCAGACAAAGCGGCCGGGGGCCGGAGCGGAGCGGGAAGGCGGTGAGGCGATCCCCCTGCGCCCCGGGAAAGTTGGGGGGAGGGAGGCTCTCGGGGGCGGCACCGGCCGCTCCCTTTCACTCCCTTGGAAACTTTTGCACCGTGAGGCGGGTCTGGGCCCTGCCCGGCC
>Ga0065711_1032785_pt1 | contig 26686 bp, 19 predicted proteins | sample Hoacrofraction12_FD_59098 | JGI IMG/M metagenome (GOLD analysis project Ga0065711, IMG submission 59098) | Hoatzin crop microbial communities from Cojedes, Venezuela - Epithelial fraction 12 v2 (version 2) | ecosystem: Host-associated > Birds > Digestive system > Esophagus > Crop | place... | reverse complement strand
CGGGAGCCCGAGCCGAGCCCGCCGGCGCCCCGGCGTCTGCCCCGCTGCGCTCCGCTTGGCCCGGCCGCGCCGCGCTCCCCGCGCCGTACCATGGTTGGGGATCACTGCAGCCTCCCCGGTGAACGGCCCGTCCTCGCCCAGAGTCCCAAACCCGGACTGAGCTGCAAAATGGTCCTGCAGGCGGTGGGCAAAGTGCTGCGGTAAGGACGGGCCGGCCGGTGGCGGCGGGCAGGGCGGCTGCGGGAGCGGGGTTTCCCGGGGGCGTGTGCGCGGTCCCGCGCGGGCCGAAGCTGGGAGGGGGCCCCGCTGGAGCGGGGAGGCTGCTCTCGGCTCCCCCGGGTCCGGTGGGGCCGGCCGGGGGGTGGAAGCTGGAACGGCAGCGGCTGCGTGGAGGAGAACAGCTGTCTGCCCGCAGCTCGGCTGTCGAGCTTTGTTTGCGCTCGCTGAGAGCCGAATTTCCAGGGCGTAAGCAGACAGTGAAGGTCTTGGCTTTCCTGAAGAAGGAGCCTGACCGGGGTGCTGTGTACGCTTTGGTATGGTTTCAACAGAAATGTCATAAGGTGAGGGGAAAAACTTGCTCATGTAGGTCAGAAGGGCTGGTGTGAACACTGAGACATGTTTGACTGCTGAGACCAAAACCAGACTCTTTGGCAAAGGACGTGCGGTAATGTGGTCTGGAGGAGTTCTGACCCGTGCTGGTTTGCAGGGAAAAACGTCCCCGCAAGTATTAGGATTAGCAATCTTGCTGTTCAACAACTGCAGCTTTTTATTTTGGTGAGCCGTGTTCAGATACTTTCCTGGGATCTGTGAAGAATAGGAGTGCTGCACCAAAAAGGCGCCTTGTTCTCCCGTGTAACTTTATTTGGCGAGCTTTCGTTTGTGCCTGTTTCCTACCATTGGCTGTCAATTATTAAGTGTTTGTCAACAGAAACATTATCCCTCTTTTCCTCTGACTCATGTCTCTGTTCTCCCCAGGTGAGTTTAGGGGAGCCATTTATTAAAGCAGAGCATTCTGATCACAAAGCAGCTGAGCTCTGGCTGCGACTTAAGCTAGAGAAGTTCACGGGGCTTAAAGCGCTCTGGGTGAGAACAACTGCTTAGAGTTGCTCTTAAAGAAGTGCTATATGGCAGTACTTCTGGGGTTTGGGTGTTTGTTTTTTTTCCTGTTAAAAATACATTCCTGTAGAAAACATTAGTTTAAGGAATTCAGGTTTCTTTTTCAGCTTTTTAACAAGTTTAACATCTCTTCTTTGCTTTTTTCTTTTTTTTTGGGTGGTGGTGGTGCTGGTGTCTATAATTCAATATGGTGTTGCACAGCTGGTCATATCATAAAATCCTTTGGCCAGCAGCTTGCTATTCGTGCTGTGAACATTTTGAAGTTTTTGGTAGCTGTTCTATTGGCAGCACTCCCAGATGTAAATAGATGGGTGCCTCTGTAGGGAAGAATTGCCAAACCTTTTGTTCAGCATCTATGGCAGCTTATTTTAAAAGTATAGGTAACTTCCTGTGACTTAGTAGTGAAACATGTATTTTTATGTCTTGTTCAGTGCACGCTTTTGGAAAAAATGTAACAACCTCATCCTTTCTCCTCCAACTGGAGCATGTGCAGAAATTGTGCATAGTCTTATTTGCTTTTTTCCTGAGGTTTATTTTCTACATGTATTATAAAACTGTTGTGAAACAGGAAAAAGTTGCCATCATACTTGAAGAATTTTGGGCTTTTGGGAACTAAAACCATAACTTTATTTTACTAAGCTTTACTAGATGGGAGTAATTACTATTTTGTAGTAGAGGCTTTTTTTTTTTAATGTGTCTCTTTATTCTGCGTTATCTCCTTTTGCACCCAGTTAGAGAGAAATGTGAAGTCACGAAAACTTCATTTAGATGCCAGACTGGTTCTCTTATTTCTCTTCTTGAATATACTTCACATGCCTTATCTGACCTTATGTGTGTTGCTTCACCTTGCTTTTCATTTTTTGTTCAGTAAAACATATCCTCATCCTCTTCTAGAAAGAGCTCAGACAGCATCACTGGTACTGGCTAGGAACCTAGGTAAATACTGAGCCCAGTCGAAGTTTCCTTATTGCAGAAATCGGGTATTAGTGTTGAAGAAAGTGTGAGCCCAGTGACGGTGAAAGAAGGAACCACATGTGACCTTGTTTAGGCCAAAAATGGTGGCTTGCTGGTGACAGCTGTGATGGGAATTCTTTGAACATAGGCATCCACAGCTGATCTTTGTCCACTTTGTCGTTGGTAGAGAAGAACAGGGAGCTTAGAGATGTGGTTGAATGCAGAGCAATGCCAGCTCGACACAGAGTGACCAGCTCACTCATTAGCACCTATGCTGTAGTCATATGAACTTAAATGAGTTGAATTCCACATTACTGCAATGGTTTACCTTCTGTTTCAGAGTAAGCGTAGGCTTTGAAAGGGTATCAAATACCACTTCTAAGCCCGGCCTGCTGAAACACTGCTGATTGAGTTTTCTGTAGTCATAGAGAAGATGAATTAATCCTAAACTTTGGATGAAGTAATTTTTCTTCTGTTGATCAAGCCTACACATGGCTTGGTGATAGGATCAAAGGATATCTTGCTTGTGCGTAGCCTGGTGTTATGAACAGCCTACTGCATTTTAGCCTTGTTTCTGAGGCATAGCTGGGAACCATCATCATCACCGTTCCCTCTCAGCCCTCCACAGGCTGCCAAGGACTTGCAGATATTCACAATGGATAGGGGATAGAGTGCCTGTCTTCTCTCTAAATTGCCCTCCATTTTTGTCTTTCTCCACGTTGTGAATTATAAAGCTTAGTTGTTCCAGTATGATACTTAATCAGTATGATTTTCTTCCACAGCAGATTTGTTGTACGTTATTTATGTGAGTTGTATGTACTTACAAGTAACTCACTCTCTTGATGCTTTTAATATGCAAGTTGTTTTTGTTAGTTAGTAGGTCCAAGTCCTCCTAGCTGCTGGGTGCCAAATAGTGCCTGTGTCACACACTAGTAATAGCAGCTGCCAAAGGAAAAATCAGTACAGGGAGGAAACAAGGAGGGAAGTGTGAGGAAGCAACAAGGACTCACAACAAGAAGCAGCAGACGTGAGAACCTGAGAAGACTTTTAAAGAGTGTGGGGAAAGACAACTGAACCAGAAGGGGGGAAAATTGTAACAAAAGCAACAGATGTGCTCTCAGCCTTTCTAATTAATTTTTTATGAAAGCTACTCTTAGGTTTATTACTCTTTTAAATGATTAGTGATTCGACTACGAAGAACTCTGGAGATGCATGTATCTTTCATCATAAGGGTTAGTAAACTGTGTTTAACACTTCAGGGAAGGGACCAAGACTACACACTTGCAAGGATTTAAAAAAATTAGAATACCATTAGAAAAGTGTCATCTCCCCTTTAAATTAATCATGGAATAGCTGCGATGAAGTTATATGTATTTCTTAGCACAGTGTTTAATTAGGGCTTTCGTTTCACTTCAGATGTTTTTGAAATATGTTAATCTTATTTTTCTCCTCTCCTGTAATGAATTGTGTAATTATTTAGCCCGTGGCTAGGGAGGAAAAAAACCCAGAATGGATGCAGTTGTTCTGGGTGTTTTGTTGTTGTTTTGTTTTCTACAAGTTGGTGGTTCTGGAGAAAGGTGGAAGGGAAAACAGAAAAAAGAACTATGTAAAAACTTGTAATTTTATTCTGCTTTTTAACATTATTTCGTTAACTGTTCAAGTTCTTTGTGAAGCAGCTGATTACTGTTAGCTTCTTCGCAGAAGTGCGCTTTTTACTGGCCTCGAGTAGCACAAGTGGAAGGAAGGCTCAGGTCCATGAGATCTCCTCTCTTTAGTGCCAGTGGGTAACTGAGCTGGCTGTAAGTGTTCTTCAGAGCCGCGTGCCGATGGCTTCAGGACGCAGCGTTCACCACCTATGCCAGTGCTTGAATCCTGACGGAGACGCCGGAGTGCGGCTCAGAACTGCAGTGCGTTGGCTGTGCCGTGGCACTTCGGGTCCCGCGCAGGCGATTCTCAGAGACTGCTCCTTGTGCAGCTTTGTAGGCAGTGCGTTTCCTTCTTAGTCGCCGGTGAAACCTAGTCCCTCTGGGACAGTTGACTAATGATGGGTGATATGGTGTCAGGAAAGAGAAATGATGTGGGCTACAGAGTTGTGACGTCATTGTGTAATGACTGCTGATAAAATACAGTGTGGTTTCTGTGTATACATAGTCCAGGATGAGTGTGGGAATAGATAACTTGAAACTTCTCTTTCTCCTAAGAGCCTCCATTTTTATAGCAATGTGCAGAGATTGATTTGGATCCCAACCAAAAAATAAAAGAAGCAGCCCCACTCTTGTTCAGTAGATATGCCATTGGCATTGCTAACAGAGTGGAATTTTTACAGGTTCTTTTCAAGAATGTAGTCTCCAGTATTATAAAGTAATTATGAAGGGCCTTGTTTAACATTAGCAAATCTGATTAATTTAGAAGTCTGGGGCCAGGCAGAAGAAAAGGGAGGGAGGGCAGCGTGCAGGGAAGGGGTCTATAGGCAAAATGCTGTTCAGAACCATGTCAGTTATTTTTATCCTGTTCTTTTTCTTTCTCTCTCCCACAACTTTCCATTGTACCAAAATAGTTCAAAATGTTTACGGTTCAGGGCAACTGACATCACTACTTGTCTTGCTGAATCTTTCTGTAACTGGAGCTGATTCCCTGTTCAGCGACAGCCTGTCGGGACTCACCCAGCTACTCGGAAGGGACCAGTGACACTGTGGGGCAGTGACATCTTGTGCTTTGGCAAGGTGTGACCCGGCAGGAGGGGCTTTGTGGTAGCTCTTCTGTGTGTGTTAAAGTACAGACGTGCTTGTGGAGATCGTTCGTTGGCACGAGTGTCCTGTCCCGAGGAGAGAGCAGGTTGCACTGGAGGTGGGCCTGAGTGGCATTGCCAGCCTGGTGGGCTCATCGGGCTAGGACATGCCGCCTGAGGGGTGGCTTTCCCCGCTTGTGTAGGCAGGTATTCCCCAGCGTACACAGGTAGCAGAGTCCGTTCTGGTTGTGGCTGCAAAACTTGTAGTGCGTGGTGCTCTGCTTGATGTTCAGCCCCACTGTGAGCTGTCGGATACCTCTGTCAAAGCCATCAACCAACCTGGTCTCCTTCTGGAGCTCAGGACTTGACGCTGTGCTCTGGAGAGATGCTGTGGCTCGCTACCGGTGCAGCGAGCACGCACTCCTCCATTTCTTTGGGATGGTCGTCTGTTCATTCACTGGCATTCGCTGCGGGAACGTCATGACCCTGGGGCATTTATGGAAGTTGGGGAACCATGTACAATGTATTAACTTTAATGGAGAAGTTGGTGGCTTTCTGCAGAGGTATTTACAACATGGAGCTGTATTTTGGTTATGTGTTCTACATCCTGTGAAGCGATAGCCAGAGTGGGAGGACAGCTAAAATTCTAATGTGTGTTGAAATACCCCTCTAAAGTGTCTGCAGAGCTAGTCCACGAAGGGCACCTGCCTGCGGTTTAACAGCATTTTCCTCTGGTTTAGGGGCAAAAGTATGCTGCTTTTTTCTGAAGATCCCTCCTGGACACTCTAAGAAAAATAGATTTGATTGTAATCTCAAACTTCTGAAAGTATTCACCCTTTTTTTATCTTGTTTCCTTGGTGTGTCTCTGTTTGATTATAGATTTGCCTCAGATTTTAGCTGCTTGTTTCTGCCTGCAAGGTGATTTCAGTTACAAGCAAAGTATGAGCGTGTGACATTCATCCCTCTGGGAGCTGACTACAACTTCTGCTTTGTCTCCTTTCTTGCCGTGTTGTAATAGCCATTTTTCTGGTGCTCCTCTTCATGGAGAAAGTAATCTATTTCACACTTAATTTCTATCTGCTGTTCTCTGGTATTTCAGACCATCTGTACATCCCAAAGTCTTTACCAAGTAGGTTTGTAGGAGGAAAAAAAATGCTACGTGGAAGAGCTTTTCTTTTTCTATTCTTGATGATCTTTGCTGAAGAGATGTAGTGTTAGGAATGCCATCTCCCACCGGTTGATGCCCTGTCTCTAAATTGGCTAAGACAAAATGTATCCATTCCCCTATCATACAGCTTTCTCTGTGACTACACCAAAACTGAGTTTAAGTGCTTTTTTGTTGAGGGGGATTTTCTAATCCTTTTTCTTAATCCCTGATTCTGTGGGGGCTCAACAATGAAGACTTCAGCAAATTGCTGTTAGAGAAGATGTTTCTTACAAGAGCAGCCAGCACCTAGTCTCTGGAAAGAGAAGGGCATTGGGTGTATAGATTAACCCTTTCTTCCAGCTTTGTGAAGAAAAAAACAGTTCTGGGAGTTAACGGAGTCCATTAACACTGGAGATAGGTTGTTTGAGCTTGTCAGAAAATGCTGCTCTGTTAATTTTCCAAGTTCATTTCTGTCTGGTACTGAAATAAGTTTAGAAGTGCTTTTGCTCAGCAGGTACTGGTGGTAGCAGATGCTCCCCAGGTGAAAGGAACATTGTGGATGTCTGTGTAATTCCTTTTATTTTTGAAAAAAGAGGAATCAGCAGTGAGCACAGCTGTTCTCAGAAAGGCTGGTAGTGACAGAATATTAAAACTCTTAGCTCAATACCTGAAAAAAATAATCCTGGCACACCATACAAATTCCATGGAGTTAATGAAGACGGAAGACTTGGGCTTCTCCATGGTGAGCTATGAAAATTCACACAGAGGAGAGATGAAATTAGGTGCCCTTGTCAGCTCCACTTGCACTCCAGACACTTACCCAGATCTGCTCTTCAGTCCAGCATGACCACAGATCCCAGATTCGGAACACCAAAGCCATACAGAGATAAGTGCTGAGAATCAGCAGGATGCATTTCACAGGGGAAAGGAAATTGTGATAAAGTAGGTTTTGCTGATTCTCCGTTATACAAAGTCCTCGATTTTGATGTGACTGCCTTATTTCTTCAAAACAAATCTGTGCAGGGAAAAGATAAAGCTGGGGTCTTGAGACCACCATCCATATGGGACAGAGGGGAAATTGTATTCTGTCTCAACAGAAATATTTTTTTCCTGATGTTTTTCAGGCTACAAAGCTTTTTTCAAGTCTAGGTACATTATTCAAATACATCAAAAAGTTTTTGGTTGTGGATTTCTTTTTGTTGTGGGTTGTTTTTTTGTTTTTTGTTTTTTTTTTTTTTAAACCCACACATCTTACTGGGTAGTTCAGCTAGCTAATCTGTTGGTGATTTCAGCTACAAGCTTTCTGAGAAGGATTCCTTCTGATTTTTGAAGTAGAGACCTAAACATTGAGAAGTAACTGGATCATCCAAAAATGATAGTAAACTACTCTCTTGAGAGAGACTTCACTGGTTAGGGACCATCATTTGTTCCTAAGCAGTGAAACTACGAGTCGTATGGTTATGTCTCTGCAAAACTCGCACGAACTGTCGGTTGCTGCTGGGAATTGGAACAGGGCTTCTCAGGCGAGCGATCCAGGCTGCGTTTGGAGAGAGTTGGCTGGTCACAACCTTCCCTTGGTTTGAGGTGTAAAAGCATGACTTCACATTGTCTTTTGAGGAGAAATTGTAGATGTTGGTCTCTGCTTATGTGAACTGATGATTAACTGCAAATCCACGTGAACAGTTAGAGATACTGCTTGTCATTTGCACATGCAGCCAAAGGAATGAAAAAAATTCAGATCACAACTGTGCATCTAATTTTAATATTTATTTTTTAAAATTACTGGTCTTCATTAACCAATTTCTTGGCTGTGCTTTCAGCATTTAATTAAAAGAATACGTTTGTATTTCAGCAAGCCCTTGGAGGTAACACAGCAAGTTTGAATGTATCTATGTTTTGTGGTTTTGCTGATTGCTAATGGACCTGTATGTCTCTGTAAAGGTGCTTCTGCTTAAGATTTTTGGTCTCCCTTGGTGCATCCTGAAAAGTAATAAATCAGGGTTGGGAATCACTGCTGTCTCATGAGCTAATTAACAGTGGCTGATCTAACTGTACCAGTAATTAAACTATTATCCACCCTACTATTTTTTCCGTCAGTCATTCAAATATTCTTTACTTTGACCCGTGATTCCACAAAGTTTGTATTTTAAATAGGTTTTTCTTCCTCTGTTGTACAGAAAGCAGAAACTTTAATGTGCTGTTTCCTAGGAAGTATTGAAACAGCTGTGTGCTGTTGCTGACAAAACTGAGCAAAGAACATTGCATTGTTCTGTCACAAAGTTTAAAAATTAACTACATGGTTAGATTAGTGAATGTTTTGTACATATAATTTGTTAATGAAAGTTACCTAATTAAGATAATGCCTTGATTCCTTTTGCCTTCAACTCTTTCTTACCCTGTGAGGAGATAAAGTTTGTGCCTTCTGACTATGGGTTTCAGGTTTTTTGTTTAACAGGATAGCTCATACTAAGACTAAAAGGCACTGTGTCTCGTCACAGGATCTGAGCTAAGGCATGCCAGGAGAGGTGGGACTTCCCTTAACTAACTTTGCTTTAAATTAAAGGCAAAATATTAAGAAAAAAAAGATCAATTTTTGATCTTTACAGCTGCCGTTGAGAGAGAACTGACCTTGACCCATGGTCAGTGCTAGCAAATAAATATCCTTCCTAATTAAAATTCTGTAGTTAATTTAAAGTGTAAGAGAAGAGTTTGTGGAGCCTGATGCAGTGCATGAAAATTTCAGGTGGGGCTGCTTCTTCACATTGGTATTTCTTTGCCCAACCTGTTCAATAACTAATGACTGGGTAGGTAATTGAATTCCTCACAGCTGTGTGTCTCACTGCAACGAGATGCACGTGTGTGCTAGTACAGATGCTTTAAAAGTGAGTTTACAGGTGTGGGCACGCAGAATTGCTTATGAATAGTGAAAACAACTTGCAGGTTTTTTCCCATGCTAGATCTCTAATTCAGTTTATGTTGTTTACTGAAGCTTCTACAAAAAAGCTAAGATGTTTGAAGTAGTGATGTTGTTACCTGTGTTTCTATGGACACTCTCAGTTTTGGTGTGCCTTAGCACTTTTCTGTCCTATTAAACCACACTTTTTAGATGTAAACCAGACTGTGTTTATGTGAAGGATGAAGCCCTGCCTACTGTGTGATTACGTATAGATGACAATTTGAAAGGTGGAACTGTAGTAGCAAGACAGGTGATTAATTTGTTTTCACTCTCTTCCCAACAAAAATAACTTATCCTTCCAATGCAAGAGACTTTTTGTGCCTAAACAGTTGTAATTTGACCAGTCCTGCCAGAAGTAAAAAAAGACAGTCCTTTACTGTTCCTTGCCTGTAGGGAGCTGAGGAGAGAGACAGCAACTATGACTGAGCTCAGCTGCAAGCTGACATGTTGCACCATGTTGAAAAATATTTATCTGTTGAGAGCACAGACTCTTGGAGTGAGTATTCTCATTAACTGTTTGGGGACTGTCATGCAGACCACATTGCCTTCTTTCACACTGCATAGTATAATTATAAAATATAATTTGAAACATTTTTGTAGACTCGTAGAAGTTGAGAATTGTAAAATTAGGATTACAAGTACATTAGACATTGCATGTACCTGTCCTCCAAAATATAGTATGCCAGTAAGGTGTTGAGCTTGACCTGCATGTCTAATAGATTTTCTTTGTTGCAGGCTTTCTTTAGGCTATAGTAGTACTTATAACTAGTTAGTATTGTTAGATAAATGTTTTTCATTGTAAAAAGAGAGCTTGCAAGGCAAAAAGGAAAAAGGCAGTGAGGAAACTAAAACACTTCTTACAAAGACAAACCTGTCTGCACCTTGGTAGTCTCTGAGCAGAGTAGACTGTCTGTGTATCTTGGGCTATATAGCAAGAAGTTTGACTGCTGGAGCCAGGTTGCCATGACGAAATAATTCCCAGCAATTAAAGCACAGTTCTGTCCTGAAAAGCAACTCTGTGCAAACTGTGTTGTGAAATCCCACATTTACGAGGCCATGAGGCTTCCAAATCAATTTCTCAGTTTAGAAACAAAACGATGGCTTTGCAATCTGCCAGCTTTACAGGCTTCATGAGGCTTGAAACATAACAGTGTCTTCAGGGTTTATGTGCTCTGGTGGTGAACTCCCTCCCCACAAAGGTGGACCAAAGTACACAGCACGTGCTCTTCTAGAAAGATAACAGGGCTGCATCAGAATAACCAGGAGGAGCAGTTCCTGCCAGAACTTTAATTTAATCATGATGCAGAAGTCAAAATAACTCTATTTAATGTGTTCCAACAGAAGATTACAGGATAATAAATAAGTCACTGCTGAATTTAATAGACATGTCTGAAAACATATATGGAATACATATGTTATTTAAGAAGTTTCTGTGTTTTTACACAGCACCTTTACATTTTCTTTCAATCTGAAGAGTCTAAAAACCTTGAAAGAGAGATATGGACTTTTTGCCAGTTATGTTTTTTTCAGTCTTCCCTTGTTCTTTGCAAGTAGTTTTTCTGGCCTCCAAAATTTCAAATTGTGTTGAAAAAACACTACTCTGAGTATTATGATAATAAACCTGACAGGCCTGTATTTGCCTTCCCCGATACGAAAAAGGTGTCAAGAGCCACCCCAAAGCTTAGTTGCTTTCAAATCTTTGTGCAGATCACTTGTTCTCATGGCTCTGTAGTGTGGGAGACCTCCCCACTGCAGCACGCAGCATCTGTAACAGCACCAGGCTCGGTATCTCTGCCATTGTCTACTCTCAGTTGAGAGCCACGTTTCTTCTTTGCCTGTATTTTTTAATTAAAGAACTTTAAGATATACTATAGATCTCTGCCATGGACTGAAATGTTTTCCAGTATGGAGAAAAAACCCATTTATCTCGGCTGACTTTAAAAGGTCCTTAGAGAGCCAATTCAGATATAAACATTTACATATGCAGATGCCCGTAGCTAGGTGAAATGAATCCTGTTCATACTGTCTAGCTGCAGTATGGGAGTATATTTAGCAGTGGAGAATGATGTGGAAGGATTTGTGTTGCTAGAATACAAATAACATTTTTTCGCTAAGGGAGGCGAGGATACAGGAGCATCCCTGCCTTGGTTTTGTGTATGGGCCTGGTGGGTTTACAGCGAGTGTGCCTGGGGACGAAAATAAGCTGCATGTTAACAAGACAAACCCCAGAACACACAACTCCAGCCTGTATTTTCAGCTGATGTATTGACGAATGGCTGGGTGGAGATGGCCCTGGGGAGTTAGCACAGCATGGTCTCTCCTGTCCCTGCACCAGGGTCTGCTCCGAGTACTGCTCTAGGAGAGAGGTGGAGTTGCAAGAAGGGGAGAATATACTGCATGACACCTTCTCAAACAGGAATTTGCCCTCTTTCTGCTCAGTTTCTGGGTTCCTTTGTCAGACAGCCAGACTTCACCTACAGCTGGAGACTTAAAAACAAGAAAAACAAACCCAAGAACCACCACCTCATGTATGGCACAGGCTCAGAACTTGGGCACCTATGAGGCAGTGTTCTGCTGTATGGTCTGTTCTAAGCATTGGATACATTAATTGTTGCAACACCATTAATCTATGACCTACTGAATCTCTCTTACCACAGACCTAATTTGGCTCCTCGTAGAGCTCTTGAAAATAAACATTAGGAAAGATTTGTGTCCTTTTTCTTTCCTAATCCCCAAATTACCAAAAATCTGGACTGTAGTAAATCACATAAGAAAAGAATCTTGGTTGGGCTTCATGTACGACCTCCTGCGTTGCATATGAGGGCTTTTTGGCATGAAGGTAAAAGACAGCATTTCAAAATTAAGAACCAACAGGGTATTTGCTTGGTGAATGGTTCCTTTTAAATTGCATTACTGGCTCCTAGAAATAAACAATCTATTGGTCTCCCATCTGATGTCACTTCCCTTGTGTTCCTAGGCCTCTGTCCCACTCAGCTATTGCCAAGTGCATTGATTAGAGGGGAACCTGGACCAGTGCAAGGATTATACAGTCAGAAGACCCTCCCCCAAAGCAACCAGAGAGGCTGGATACCTCCTCTCAGTCTGGGGGAGGAGTTCTGGCAGGTGTGCCTGGAGAAGAAAGGAAACTCTAGTCCAGCGTGTTTTACCGCAAGAATGCACTTGCGCATTTTTGTAGCATGAACTGAGCTGTTCGCATGCCTGGCCTTGCCTCTGTAGCCATTCTTCCCAGAGCTGCACTGAAGAGAAGGTGGGGGATCCTGAGCAGAAGAGAAGGAGCAGCAGCTGTGGTACCTGGCCACCAGCAAATACCTGGGATTTTCAGCATTGTGCTTTCAGTACTCAGCCTGACACACCACTATGGGCAGACAGTACGGCAAACACAGAGCCGGTGCTGGGAGGGGACATGCAAGGGAAGAGAGGAGGAGGGAGAGAAGTAGAATCATAGAATAACGTAGGTTAGAAAAGACCCTGAAGATCATAAAGATTAGCCTAACACTGCCATGTCCACCACTAAACCATGTCACCAAGTGCTACATCTACATGTCTTTTAAATACCTCAACCACTTCCCTCAGCAGCCTGTTCCAGTGCTTGATAACCCTTTCAGGGAAGAAATTTTTCCTAATATCCATTCTAAACCTCTCCTGGTGCAACTTGAGGCCGTTTCCTTTTGTCCTATCGCTTGTTGCTTGGGGGAAGAGACTTGACACCCACCTCGCTACAACCTCCATTCAGGTAGTTGTAGAGAGTGATAAGGTCTCCTCTTCTCCAGGCTAAACAGCCCCAGTTCCCTCAGCCGCTCCTCACAGGACTTGTTCTCGGGACCCTGCACCAGTAGGTGGGTGGGGAGCCCTGCGAAAGGGAACGGGAAGGCCTGATGTACCAGAGACAGCGTGTGCAGGCGCCAGATGTTCTCCTTGCTTTGCCAGCAGCCCCAGCTGGAACTCGGTTTGGCCCTACAGAACATTTGGGGCTTTCTGCTGAGAAGCAGCATTATGAAATAATGTTATGGCACTTGTCATCCTTAACATGCCTGCCATGCCTTGGCACCGACTGTTTACAGCAGAGCATCCGGAGGCCAAGCAAAGATTCCCTTTTAAGGCAAAGAACCAGTATGAGAATCCAGAAGAAAAAGTTTCCCTGGCATGTAGGGTGCATTCTTCTTTCCTCCTCCTCTTAAATAAGCTATTGGTAACTTTTAAAAACAGAACAAAAATGAAGAAGCAGGGCCTGAAATGCTGTCAAAGACATTTTATTCTGCACAGCCCCCTTAGACCTGTGCAGGAGCCGAGCCCTGGAGCTGACCCAGGACAGGAGAGGGGGAGAATGACACTGAGGTCAGAGGGCTCTCTGAGAGACCTGGGGCAAGAGGAAATTGGAATGGAGAACGTCTTAAGAAGCTTAGTCCCCTTCCCCAGGCCCTGGAGAAATGGTCTGACCACAGCAATCTGTGAACAATTGTACTGTGTGCTGCACTGGGATTTGGGCTTGCTTTCCGATACCTTACACAGCTTCCCTTCCCATGCTGATGTTCTTTTCTCTTCTTTCCCAATCCTGAACATGTGGATGTACATCCAGGATTTGTGTTCTGGGTGAGCTGTCATGTGGCATTTTCAAGACTTAGCAGTGATCCGGGTTAAAACAGGACACGGACTTGCAGAAAAATCTCCACAGAGATACTGATCTTGTGCGGTTTTAAAGAAAGAGGGAAATACAAATACCGTCTCACGCTTTTTCTCAAAGGAAGGGCAACTCTACTGATGTACAAATGAAACTTGTTATTCCCCTTTTCTTGCCTGCTATGCAAATAAATAAAGACGTTGAATTGCCAAGAAGGGATATTTTTTTAAGCTTCTAAGTGCCTCTTGGCTTCCAGTCCCTGTATTTAACTGAGGAGAAAAGACTGGGCTGCTGGGATAGGAAACCGGACAGCCTTCAAGACTTTGTTCCTATCCTGTAAAAACTGGTGGAACCTACTTCTTCATTGTTCTTGGTGGGAGTTTGTCACTAGGACTCATAAATTTTAGCTCATAAAACTGTTTCCTTCCTGCTATGAATAGATTCAGGACTCCCATACTTACACAGAACATTTCTAACCAGAAATTAACTGGTAACTTCTTTCCAGTAAAGTGCCGCAGAAAAAACGGGAAGGTAACAAGTAAATCTGTGAGCAGCTAACCTGGTATTCCTTACAAAGCTGTAGCCTTCAGTGGATGGCTGAAATCTTTGGGTTTTTCCCCTCTGCACAGGGAGTATATTAAATGGAGAGAGTTTGCATATTAAAATTTTTTAGCTTAATGTGTTTCATTCCTCCTGCTGTTCCACTCACATCCCATTTGACTTCTTACCCAAAGAAGGGAAGAGAAGCTAAACCACAAATATCCAGTATACCTTTAATTTTGAATTGTAAACCCTTATTCACTGGAAAGTATAAAAACATGAAAGTGTTCATAAAGATTGGCCTAAAACACAGTGTTAAAATGTTGGCTTATTGCCTCTCTAATTCTGTGTTGGCTTATGTTTTAAGAAGCTAACCCCCATCCTCAGATTACCAAGAAAGTAGGTTTTGGCCAGAGTACTTCACTATAATACTTCATCAGTGGAGGATATTTTAAAACATGACACTTGAAAGGAAAAAATTACAGGATGAAAATCAAAGGCCAAGATAGTTTGATATATCCAGTAGTTCGGTAGTGTAGAGGTACACCTGGGTGAGGTGGAATAACGTGTTGCTGTTGGAGGCTGTAAATTTTCCACAGAATGTGTTTTAGCTGGGTATGCACCATTTCAACCCTGAAATTTTCCAGATTGTGAACTGTACACATTATAAAGTGCAAGCTAGTTTACTTGAAAGTAACCCCCCTAAACCTCCAGTGACTTTTTAATATCATTTGATGACATTTCTGTGGGCATCTTTTTTTTTTTTGACCTTTCTTAAAATATGTTTTTTCTTTTTGTGCCACTTCTGCATGCATTGCTATGAACTGTGGGGCTTTTATTCTCCTCTCGCCGACACTGACTGAACACATCATAGCTGGATTGTCACAGTTGAGACATGCTCTCTCTTAAATTTGCTCTGGATTGCTGGGATTATACCAATTAATCCTAGGTAAGAAATAGGGTCAGTTACTAAAATAATAGATATTATTAATCACAAAATAAGCATCTTTGTCCTGTAAGGTTCAAAGCAGTGGCAATTTTCATCCCCACAGACTTGAGATGGCTTGTGAGTTTTGAGGTTTGCAAACAGGGAGACACATTGGCCATGTAAGGCCTGTTGGACCTGTTCTGTCAATTTTCAAATGGAAATCGGTGTGTTTGAGACTTGGCTGGAACCTGAAACTGGTGCATGATCCAGAGGGCACAAAGTGATTGGAGTTTTGCCTGCAGCTCTAGTCACCACTATGGGGTTATTTTAATAAACTTTTAAACATTCTAAAGTTACTCATATCTGGTACTAAAACCTCTTTGATATGCCATGTTAAAAAGAGAAAACCCACTGATGGCTTGTATTTAAAAAATAAAAAAATAAACAGCCACTCACCCCGAGCAAGGGTAGTTAGTTGGGTGTGAAGGATGAGAGATGGTGACTGAAGCATCATTGTTTGTCCTGGAAGAGATTTCAGTTTCAAAAGAAAAGAAACTGCACAGCTTGCCGGAGACAGCAAAAATTATTACAGCTGTGCTGATTCCCTCTGGAAAAAAGAAATCCTGAACTGGTAGAGATAATCTTAAACTGCATGATCAGTTTAGGGAAGTCTGACATTTAATAAACAACTAGTATTCCCTCTGTGCGATCAACCTTGTAATAAATCAGATTCTTGTGACCAAAACCGTGGATGCCTGCTACAATTCCAAAGTGATGTGAACTACATCAGGTGATGAAGTGTGTCCATAGCGGACGTTGCATCTTCGGCGCTTCTTCAGCTAAATCAGATTGCTTCACATGTGCTTCTTTCCAAACAAACCCTATCGAAGCACATCTTTGGTATTTGTACCGTGAATAAACTTTGAATCTTACAGCCAGTTTCTGCTATGAAATGGGAATAATACTTTCCTCATATGGTTTTAAAACTGAATACCTGGATGGTGCTTTGAAGATGCTCCAAAGTGTGAGGTTTTTTTAAGCCAAGAAACTACTGGGCATCTGATCAAGGAGGAAATGAGAGCGAGATTAGTTAACTGAGATGGGATAAGAAAACAAGTTGGGACATTGACAGTTTTACTCCATCTTAACAAAGCAGTTAGGCCAGGGGAAAAAAAAACCATTACAGCCCAGTGGGCCTGTCAGTTGGTGGAGTGTCTTATGCATCTCTTTCTCCAGTGAAATCCAGTCAAACTTCCAGCTGCTGTGCTTTCTCAGCTGAACACAAGGCCGAGTACAGAAGCCCTTCTAGAATCATTAGCGAATGTACTGTCTTTGGCCAGAGCCAGTTTGCTGAACCTTCTCCTAAGACTTCAGACAAGTGATCTCTGTTCTGCCATCTCCCATCACTTTTCCTTCTCTGAAACTTACTCATGGGCGTGCCTTGGCCCGTGGCATCATATTCGATTGAGTGCCTAAAACCAAACAAACACAAACCTACCCTGGGAGTTATCTGAAGAATTAGTTTGTACTCTGGTTTGCCTGTCAGTAAAAACTACGGAGAGCTGTCTCCTTTGATTCCTTCGAGATGTTTCCGTCCTTAATTGGTAATAAAGCATTGATAGACAGGTTCTGGTCTAACCTCTTGACAGACCTTCATCAAACTGCTGTGTAACAGCTATTCTTCCAGCTGCTCTGGAGATACAGTTGAGCTGATGTGGGCGTGGTAAGTCACATTTAGCAGAATTCTCTCATTTTTTAAGAAGGACACAGGTAAACATGAATCAGGACTTTGGTTTGCTTTAGGGTGCCTAAAGCGGTGTTTCGAAAGGTAGTGCCCTTTTTGTGGTCTTACATGACATTTAGTTATATTTTTCCAGTAAGTAGTCATCTACAGGTCATGGATTTTGCTGTTTCCTGAATAGAACAGTAAAACTCTACTGTTCTTGTCACTTTTCATTTCATTGAAAGCAGGCTGAACAAGCTGTTGCTGAATGTGCTGCTTTACGTTTGCAGCTGTAGTCTTCACTTACAAGGGTGTTCTGGCACATCTCAGAAATGGCTACACACAATGTTTCATATTTGCATGCTTTAATCATAAAATAAAAATTGAGGAAGGCATCTTGAACGTGAACAGCAAAGGAAATAATGGATGTTTCACTTTGCAGTTTGGAGTTGGCTGCAGGTAGATGGTGTGTTCTTACAAGTCTTGTAACAACAGTGAACTTGGAGGTAGGGGGGAGCAGAAGGAAGGAAGCTAACTTCTAAACTTTACCAAGTGAATGTATGAGCTCTGGTTTATCTAGAATATGGAACTATTACTTGTTGATTCTTAATCATATGTAATCATGTTTCTGAAACTGTTTTCTCTGTATTGCTGTATGCTCCAGCTTTGTAAGTCTGTGAAAAAAATGCTTTCGTATTGACAGTTTCCAAACTAAACCCACAGTTTTACAGCCTAGACTGAGCATGACTCAATTAACATGAGTAAGTCTGACTTTGTAACCTAAGTTTTGCCTAATTGAGGGAAGATACGTGGTCCAGTTCAAAACTTGTTCTTAAGTTTTTGAGTTTTTAAGACTGGATGTTTTTCTACTTTGTACTTCAAATATTTGAGCCATGTAGTGTCCCAACTGCACTGCGTGCACGTCATGAAAATCTGCTGATAGAAACAATTTCTGTGGTCTTGCTTTAGCTCTCAACAGCTGCAAAAGGTTAAAAAGAAGTTTGTACTGCACATGGTGATTTGACATCCAGGTTTCAGTGGCGTGAATAAACGCTTTGATATCAGCAGTTATGGGCATTTTGCAGGTTCAGTGATGGTACCCATCAGTCAGGTTCTTTTTTTAAACCGAGCCAAAGTTTTGGAAAGGGCAAAGCATAGGATCCTTCAAGAAGCTCCTGTTTGAAGTGCTGCAGTTCCAGCACAAGGCTGTTGTGGAAAGACTTGCATGATCTGTTGAAAAGATGCAAAGTGGCTGCATGTGCTAATCTGACAGAGGACTGACATTTGTGTGGAAATGAAGGGGTTTGGTTTTTGTAAAAGCACAACGTCTAGTTGTTTGCACTAGCAAACTTGTGAAGTATATTTAGTGTTGAACTTCTGTTTCGTTTCTTGAAATGGGGAGAAGATGCTGAAGTGAGAATGAGGTACATGCTATCCGTTTCTATTCAGTGGGAGGCTTGCCTCAGCCTCCTGTGTCTGGCTTCCTTCTGTGGTCTCCCTCCACAGCCTGGTTCTGTGACAGGCTGTCTTTGACCTCTTTGTCTCTCCCTCCCCTCCTCTTCCTCTCAGAAGACTGCTCTTACCTGACGTGACACAGCCCTAACCTGGGGCCCTTGGTTTAAGTAAAGTGAAGACAAAAACTATGTTCTATCCAAACTACTTCTCACTGATAACTTTTCTCCTGGAGTGTGACTAATGCAGTTTGTCAAACCAGTATCTGAAGTTAAAGGTATTTTCTGCATGATTGTTACTGGAACTATAATTTTCTTAAAAATTCAACTTATCCTTGAGTGCCTGAATCCTTCCCGACCCACACCAAACCCCAAAACCACTAAACCCAACCAGGTGAAAAAACCTCTAAACGGTATATTCTGATTAATATTGTTTGTCAGAGGCCCAGCAGGTATGAAGGTGCTGTATGGAGTGTGCCAGGCTTGGTTTCAGCAGCGTAAGGGAGTAAGGCAGCCTGTGCTGGCAATTAAGCAAATCAGTGGCCTGGAGTATTTTTTACTAGCTTACGGCCAAGTGCATAGTTTCAACTGGATTTATGCTGCTGACTGTCAGGGTAAGGTTTCAAGTCTTAACATGGTACTCCTGCACAAGGAAGAGGTTAAACATGTTGCTTCATCTGCTGTAAAGTCAGATTACGGACTATTGAATGAGACTGGTTTTTTATGCTGTTACATTTTCCTTGAACATCATCTCACGTTCTGTGAAAATCTGAGTTCTCAGGTCCAAGCATAAGTTAATTATCTTTCATAGCTTCTTGAAATCCCTTTAAGGCCCTCCTGCAGTTCTTGCTTTTATAGACTTTTCCTTCTTATCTGTAGCTCATTTTTACATGGTGAGGTTCAAATGAGACCTAGCAAGTGTAAGGGTTTGAAGACAAGAAGTTAGCTGGCAACCAGGAGCTGTTGGTCTTGGTCTAACTGAGCAACCCCTCTGTATTAAAAGCCTTGCACTGAGGAACACCTGACTTTGCCTGTCCTGAAACATCCCTTTGTGGAGCAGCTATGAGAATAAGTCCAGGTTACTTCGTTAAATGAACATAAGGGACAAATCTTGCAGGCTTCATTTGAATTGGAATGCACTGCTGTGGAAAAAGGGGTTGGCAGGAAATGGGGAAGAGCTAAATTCATCTTCACATACACTGGTTTTAGTTTATTCTCATGCTGTATTTGTATTCTTTAAAAACATGTTCTATGTCACAGGCATCCTCTCTCACACCATGAAATCCACCTTTCACATTAACATGCGGAAATAAAAGTGTGACCATCTTTTCCCTACCAGAGACCTCATACAGTGCTTTTCTGCACAGATGTAGTTTGCAAATACATTGTGAGGTTGGAAGTGTATATATTGTGCTGCTGTCACTAAGTTTTCCTTGATTTTTCCTTGGTGATGGCCTTTCTGAAGTCTTAAAGTCCCTCTAGTCTTAATTTACTGGTTAGAGAGAAGTATGACAAGACTACTCAATGCAAGTTCAAGGCAGTAAACAGTGGCAGTGCTGGTGACCCAAGTTGTAGTAAGTTAAGGCGTTCCTTTCTTGTGGAAGGCAAATCTCAGTCTCTCCCTACTGTAGTGCTATGTGGATGACGAGTCATTCTACAGATGGGTTTAATGAACAGATCAGTAAACAGCCTGTAAAGAGAGAAATCAGAATAATCATACTTTCTTTGGGGAAAGCACGGACACTTCAAACGCTGTTCCAGGAAAGATGTGCATCCCATCCTCACAGCAAAAATCAAGCCTGGATATATCTCAGACAAGGCACAGCTGAAAGGTTAAAGTGTGTTAAGAGCCAGAATGTGAGCTCAGTTTCCTTTGAATGGGATCTAGATGAGTTTTAACAGCAAACTAACTGCAGTCATCTGCAAAGGTGGGCTTGTCTCGGCTTTACAGACCTTAAAAATGTCTTTAACCAAGAAAACCTGACGTTAAAAAGTCCTGGCATCACCTCCTTGTATTCATGTGATAGTGCACAGCAAATACTGCCTTACTCCACTTGCCCCTCACCATTAAATATACCTTCTGTCTCTGGTTAGGTGGGTTTTTTTAACTGTAGAAACACATGGATACACAGCCGTTTGACCACACAGCCTAAAAGGCCAAAGTGCTGACCTGCTGTCCTTCCTCAGAAGTCCTTACTGAACCCCCGGCCCAGGAATACGAGTTGGGTTGAGGGTCTGGTTTGAGGATGTTGAAAACGGAGTGGGAGGGGAACTCCAGCGATTACAACAAACATTGTAAAAGTGGGAGATGAAAAGTCACAGTATGTCATGGAGATAAGTGCATCTACAGAATATGGTTTGTCTGCTCTTATAAATCCAAATGGAAGGTTATTTCATAATGCATCAGATTTTAAAGGATTTTCAGAAAAAGTGAACTCTGATCTTTCTGTCTCAAGTGTCCAGGGAGTTGAGAAAGCGGGTGTTCTTGTAGTTATCTGTGCTTCTAGCTGGAGTCACAGGTACTCACTTCAGAAGGCTTCTGGTATCGTAGAGAACATAGGGCTAGAGTAGCGACAAACGCTGTAGCTCTGAATGAGCAGGGCCAGCAGTTTGTGTGGAGAGAGCGTTTTTCCGACTGAGCGCTGTCTTCTTGCAGCAGCACGCTCTTGCTGTCCCTCAGAGGCCCATTGTGCAGGTGCCAGTGAACTGTGCGATGCAGCAGATTGCCAGTACTCTCGCATGAGAGTAGCTGCTTCAGGCACTGTGCCATTCTGCTGTCACGACTGGTCGCAGGCGGAAAGAGAGACTGTCGCTCTCCCAGTAATCTGCAATCTGAACTGACGAAAGGGCAACGGAGGTGGAGCAGCTCAGTCTCAAGTTTCTGAACACCATTCTATACTTCAACGTTACTTGAAAAATAGTGACTGAGTTCAAATACACTTTTTAAGAAACTATCTCCTGCTTTAATTTAAAAAAAATTATGGTAAGGGGAGGGAAGGCAGAAGGAGGGTTTTAAACACAAATACAGGCATTTGGATAACCCATCTTCTTTCAGGTTTCTGTAGCTGTTGATCAGCAGTAAAGGTAACCTTTCTTCTCTCTTTTTAATCTCTCGCAGGAAATCCAAGGGAAAGCCAAATGGTAAAAAGCCAGCACCGGAAGAGAAGAAGCTTTACCTAGAGCCAGAATACACAAAATCCAGAATTACTGACTTCGAATTTAAGGAGTTAGTGATGTTACCACGAGAAATAGACCTCAATGAGTGGCTAGCCAGCAACAGTGAGTATTGTGTTTGTACAGCCCTGAGCTTGCTGTCCACGCCCAAGAAGGCGTTCATTCACTCTGTTTCTTGTTACTGTTTTCAGTGCTTAGAAAAACACTCAATGACTATTTATGCTTACTGCATAATACATGCCATTATATCTTGAATAGTAATTAAGCTCTTATGTACAAACCAACTGGGCTCTGCAGCATGGAAGCCTTGATGTGTTTCCTCCTTCCAACTCCCTCACTGTGGCACCGAGGGCATTAAAGTTTTTTGATGCTCTTTTGAGGACCATCAGATTCCATTTGACTATTTGCTAAACTGGCTGGTTCAGCACGTTTCTGACTCAAGCTGTTGGTCTTCCAGAAGTATTGTAAAACTGGTAGTTTATTAAGACTTGTATGTAAAGCAAATTGTGATTAAAGCCAGAGTTTTTGAAGTCTTTTGGTCATATTTCTTCTCCCTGCTCCTTCCAAGCTTTGGTGGAATTACCGTGCATTTAAACTGTAGTGAAGCTGGAACTCAGAGACGTGACTGGCTACTGAGATTGAATGCTGTATCTGTGCATCTCAGTTCTGATTTACAGTACTTGCCTGTGCTTCTGCTTCATATACCAGTCCTAACCTGCAGCTATGACCCAGTCTTGTTTACATTTTCAACAGTGTGTGGTAGTAGCAAGAAACTACTTTAAACTGCACACTAACAAAGTTTATAGAGACTCATTAAGAAAAAGTGAGGTGCCCCCTGAGGAGTATTAACATGTTAAATTATCTCGAGAGGTTTTAAAAAGTAGAAGTGTACTAGTTTTCATGCTGGTTTTTTTAAAAGGAGATATGTCATGAGAACTATTAATGCTGTTTTCTAGCCACTGTACATTTTAAGTCTGACTTTGGAAGAACATAGCAAATTGTTTGCCTTCAGCTTGTAGTAGAGTATTCTGCTGTAAAGGTGAGGCTGATGACACAGACGCTTTCCAGTCTTGCTGCTTAGTGACTAATAAGAGCTGATGCATCATGGTGCTTTCATCTTCAATCAAAACAAGACCTTTCATTCTGTGTACCTCTTTGTTTTGCAGTTCGCCATTAGACTCATTTAGCTAAATCACCTTTAAATTTATATGCAAGCTCAAGACTCTGAGGTCACTTCAGTTGCTCTATTTAAGTAATTGTCTGGAGGATAACCCATGTTTGAAAGTATTTTATTTCTGAATTTCTTTCCTTTGTGTTTATTTTTCAGCAACAACTTTCTTTCATCACATCAACTTACAGTATAGTACAATCTCAGAATTCTGTACAGGAGAGTCGTGTCAGACCATGGCAGTGTGCAATACGTAAGTCAGTATTTACAGTTACAGGGTTTCCATAAAGTCTTCAGAGTTGCTTGGGGGAGGATATTGGTACTAGATGGCATTGGGCAAGTGTTTTACAGCAGATCTCCACTCTAGTGAGAATGTGGCAGCTGTACATCCTCTTCCCTCCCATCAGCAGTGAAGGGGGGTGGAAATCTGTTTTCGTGGAGGACTAGAAGGACGAGAATCTTGGACTGTTCTGAGCTGGTTTTATACGGTCACATCAGAGAGGCAAATTACCATGTGTGCAGCTTGGGGGGAGAGGGGATGAATAGCAAGGCAAAACTGTCCTTACTGGTAACAGCGCTGGGATTCCATAGAAGGCTGGGGAGGACAAACGAATTGCGAAAACCTCTGAGGGTGCTGGGTGATAGTTGGAATGCTGACAGAGCACCAGGCCGCTGACGGATAACCTCCAGCCTGACGTGAGTCACTGGCGTTCTGCCCGAGCCGCTGGGCACAGAGGACACAAGTGGCAGCTTTGCAAAGAGTAAGGAAAATGTTTTGGTTTGGCACTTTCCCCCGTAGGACTTGGTAGACTTTTTTAACATTGACTAGCTGTCAGTTATGAAAGAAAGCTTTGTAGTTTTACTGTATATGGTGAATATAAGAAAAAGTTACCATAAACTCCTGCTCTTGATTAGCACAGTCCAACATGATGGAATATGAGATCCAGCCGAGTATGAATAAGCCTGTTGTGTTGTGGTTTTTTTTCTCCAGCACATCTGTTGATAGTCCTTTTCTTCCCTCCTCTTGCATTTCCTGGGATTAATTTAGTCGAGATGGATTTTAAAACAGAAGACCGAGCAGTTAATGTTATAGTACATCAAACAAACATCCCAGGCAATGTATGCAACAGAACTAGAGTGATATATTGTATCTCTGACAGCAATGGCGGAGTGTTTAGAAAGGAATCCTTGCTTAATGCACTGGGCTATCTTGTACACTTGAAAGTAGTATCAGGGGCTTTCTTTGAGAGCACTCTGAAGAATGCAGAGCGTATGGAGGATATTTTTGCATGCAGAAGTTGGAAAGATAACTGTCAGTAGAGAATTAAAGGCCATGCTAGGGACTTTGAAAGCAGGCTGGAACAGAAAGTAATAAATCTCTGCTGGACCCAGATTTTATCAAAAGGGGACAGCATGTCTCTAAATAAGAAATGGTGATCAGTCAGATGAGTATTTTGTTGACTCTTGCTCCAAGCTTTCTCGTGTTTTAATTCATGATGTAGCACTGGCTGCCCAAAGGACTGAGTTTAACTGTTGATCCACTTGGCTGATGGGAATTAGTGGCTAAAAGCAGGCGGTCGTAGAGAACCTACGTAAGTGTTGCTCTATTCTGCTCTAGCAAGTCTTAAACAAGAGTTCTCTGTAAGCAATTTATGCTGCAGAATAAAGAAAGGAAGTGCCTGTAGGCAGCTGCAGCTGTAGTCTGTATTTTTAGTGGTGAGGACCGATAGCAGAATGTTCCTGTCCTTTGTTTTGGAAAACTGAAGAATGGCGCTATTTGGGAATAACAGGAAGCATGTCTACACTTGGGTGAAGCACTTGAAATGGTTTGTGTTTAGTTAAATCATACCAACTTGAGTGTCTTCCTGTACTTGGGGGCAGATGACTGATTCATGTTTGCAAACTGTAGGCTGCTTATTTCATTCTTCTGTCAAGTGTGTGGGTCTATGAAAAAAACACGGAGGCGAGATCATCTACCTACACACCTCAGTACAGTTCAGCTCTGAAGGCCCTGTTCATAATTTTGTTCTTCAGATATCTCTAATGACAATTTTGGATAATCCTTATCTGTATGTTCTGCCTTTCCTAGCTCTTCCCTTTTGGAAGAGATAAGCCTAAACAGAACATAGAGAACTGCCTCAGAGATGCTCAGTTGTCCTCATATCCAATTATGACTATGACAAGGCTGTATGTCACTTCCCGACCCCCATTCTTTTTTTAAAAAAAATCTTACCATAATGAATTAAGGTAAGGACATGCTTACTGTCTTGGAGAAACACCAGTTGATATAACTTACTGTGCGTCTGACCTGTCTCCAGTATATAAAGAGTAGCACCTAAACATTACATCTAGTCAGCTGCTGATTAACCTGATGGACACTCCAGATTTGACCTTCTGTGGCTGTGATCTGTTTGTTCAGGTACTTTGGAATAAAATAGCATCTACGTATATTAGATTGTCAGAGAATAAGAGTACCTTGGAATAAGGGTGCAGTTTGCCATTTTTTCTGGTGCTGACTTCTTAAGTAGTGAAGTATGAAGGTCTGCATTCTGTTCCTCTCTTATGTTTTCCCTGCCCATAGAATCACAGAATGGTTTGGGTTGGAAGGGACCTTAAAGATCATCTGGTTCCAACCCCCCTGCCACGAGCAGGGACATCTTCCACTAGACCAGGTTGCTCGAAGCCCCATCCAAACTGGCCTTGAAAATTCCAGGGAGGAGTCAGCCACAGCTTCTCTGGGCAGCCTGTGCCAGTGTTTCACCACCCTCATGGTGAAGAATTTCTTCCTAATATCTAATCTACATCTGCCTTCTTTTAGTTTAGAGCCATTTCCCCTTGTCCTATCACTACACACCCTTGTGAAAAGTCCATCTCCATCCTTCCCGTAGGCCCCTTCAGGTACTGGAAGGCTGCTCTAAGGTCACCCCAGAGCCTTCTCTTCTCCAGGCTGAACAGCCCCAACTCCCTCAGCCTGTCCTCACAGGAGAGGTGCTCCAGCCCTCTGATCATCTTCATGGCCCTCCTCTGGACCCGCTCCAACACATCCATGTCCTTCTTCTGTTGGGGGCTCCAGAGCTGGACGCAGTGCTCCAGGTGGGGTCTCATGAGAGCAGAGTAAAGGGGCAAAATCACCTCCCTCGACCTGCTGGCCATGCTTCTCTAAGGCATGTTTTGGACCACACCACTCTGGTCATACCTAAGGAAGGTTTTTTTTTTGTTCATGGTTGAGATGTTGAAGTAACTATTGAGAACACATTTCTTGTGAAGTTACTTTGCATTCCCATGCACTGCAAATAATCCCAAGTTTAGAGGATTTTCTGGCAAAATAAACACCAGTTGCAGGTAAATATTTGAGGTAAGATTTTAACATCTCAGAGAAGCTCCAGCCAGCTGACAAACTGCAGACAGGTGCAGCTTTCAGCCCTCTGTCAGATAAGTGAGATAGCACAGCCGTCTGCACACAATGAGGAAGAGAATTTCTGCTTAGGGTTACTGAGAGACATCTGACCAAAACTTAGTCTCCTTGTAGAACAGATGGAAGCAGTTGCTGGCAAGGTGGGATAATGCCAAGAGAAATACCAGAATGGCCAGTTATCTTCAAAATTGAATGAAGATGGCATGAATGTGACTTTGGGAATTACTTAGTTTTGCTCATCAGTATGTTTATCACTTGCTGTAAAGCAGGTACTGTATTTTTAACATAGTATTTACCATTTAGATTTAGTATGCTTTATAGCTTATTATTAAACAAACTAGCCTTAAAGCCCTGTGAGCTGTAAACTGGTTTTCTAGCTGACATTTGGGGAAGACTTCTCAAACGTGCTGAAGTGAGTGGAGTAACTAAGAGCACGTGTAAGTGCTGTTCATGAGGCTGAGATTACAAAACTCCCGAGGCAGAAGTCAAGGATGGATGCAAACTTCTAGGCAGCCCACAGATAAGAGTGAGAGGTCCGATTTTGGTCCAGTGAAATCCCTTAATTGATAATTCCTTATCTCTCATTTTTTCTAATCTTACAACTCCCTTTCTTAGGTCTGCCTTGCCCTTAGTGTGTCTGCATATGGAGGGTATTTCCTTTTAGAAATCTTAACTCAAATGTGCATGTTTTGCGTTTTCTTACATTTAAGTTCCCCAAGCTGTATGCCTCTACATGGTGGCTCCCCC
>Ga0065711_1003722_pt1 | contig 26688 bp, 11 predicted proteins | sample Hoacrofraction12_FD_59098 | JGI IMG/M metagenome (GOLD analysis project Ga0065711, IMG submission 59098) | Hoatzin crop microbial communities from Cojedes, Venezuela - Epithelial fraction 12 v2 (version 2) | ecosystem: Host-associated > Birds > Digestive system > Esophagus > Crop | place... | reverse complement strand
CCCCCCCCCTTTTATTGTCTTTTGAGAAAGGACTAAGAACTATTAATAAAGATCAAAAACTTATTTCTACATCAGTCATAAAGGTGTCTGTCAGCTGTCACTTCGGCCACTTTCCCAGCCACCTGCTTTGATGTAACTCCACATATCCAACTATTGGTGCTGGCCTTCTCGTAGTCTTTAACCACTGCACGTCAAAGATCTGCAACAGGTTTCCTACGTGTCACTCCATTGAATTGCCAGCAGCCAGTCCTGCATCTTTGATCATCAAAAAGGGGAGTAAGAAAAGGTTATTGATTGCTCTTAGCTTTTCAAGAAATGGGAAATGCAAACCCGTAACTAGCCTGCTCTCTGCAGGTGTTGTTTTGTCTGTCTGTCGTTCCATATGGAACGCTCTGTGCTGGGAGACAGCGTGTGTGTATTCAGATCTTCTCTGTTGTTTACCTACAGTCAGCAGCATGGTATTTTGGGGTGTGACAGTTAAACTGGACAGAGACACACACAAACCTTCGCTGTACAAGAGTGTTGTAATTGCTTCAGTTGCATGTTTTAGCCAACGAATGCTCACTTCTGACACTCAGAAATGGCACTGTATGTGATAAAGATATGATGTTCTATGCTCCTACAGTAAAAACCAGTCTTGTAAGGCAATAAAAAAACCCACCACGTATTTGGTGAAGTTCAACACAAATTTCAAAACTTCTCCTGTACTCAGGACCAGCTTTTTTCACTCTAGTTATAACACAAATGCAGTTCATAAATGAAAAAGGAGCACTGACTTCAAAGTAAAGGCTGAACATGACCCAACGCAGAAACTGGATGTAGATCATAATGCACCACTAGCTGAAGCAGCATAGATCGGAAGAACTCACCAGAATCGTCTTCTGTTCTGGAGACTGTGAAATGGGTTAAACATGATCTAAAGAATAACGAAATAAACTGCTTAAATTGTTTTTTTACTTTGTAGGAGAGTGAAATATTTTAAACAATCCAATTTTACAGATGCTGTATTAACAATTCCTGTTATTGTCTTTAAATAGCTAGTCTACAAAATGTAACAACAAAGTAGTCACAGTCCAAGAAGTCACTCCAGAAGAAAGCCTATTAGGTGTTAGTATGGTTATAGTTGTACTGCAGCCAGTGGACAAACATTAAAGCTGAGATAGTTTAGCTTAAGTGTTGGATTATATAGTGGAGATCGTTTTCACAATAAATTAACCTGCTTTGTATTTGTTTGAGTCATCGATACTTCTCTAATGATAAAAGTACCACCGTATGTTTTATTGTGGTGTTTAACAATTCTGCAAAATTACAAAGCCTAACGTTAACTTGCACAATGAAAATCTGCCTTTCCTGATGACTGGGTCCTACGTTTTTGTTTTAATCCTTATTAGCACAGCCTTCTATTTTTGTGTGTGTTTTTTTTTTCTTCACACAATTGTGTCAGATGTTGCTCATTTGAGATAGAGAGAGTTACTAAATCTTTTAGAACACCAAATGCGTGGGTGGCTAGACACTGCAGCACAGATATGAAACATCACATCTTTGATGGCTAGAAAGCTTGTTGGCAACTTCGTGAAACCGCTGACACAAAAGGCACCTGTCAAAGGCCTTTTGTAAGTTATCGTAATAAATACATTCATTACTTTTAGTTTGATTTGGTTATAAATGGACTTTTATGTGTGGTGTCCCAGCAAAGCCAAAAATAAAGAAAAAAAAGCAACTGGTAAAATAAGCTGTTGCTCGGTGCGGGAATTAACTGAGAACAACACGTGGTGAGACCATGGAGCTGAGGCTAAACCAGCCTTTATCCTGATCCAAACTCCCCAAAAGGAAACTCGGTGTGCCTTGTACCAAGGTATGAGCTACCACCAAAGTGCAAAGATCTGGAGCTAAACCTCTATATGTATCAGGAAGCGTTTGAATGAAACAAATAAGGCCGATGCAAGGCATCAGCACTTTTCAAGTGAGTACTCAACAAAATACGGTAGATGTTTACAGTTTATAACATCATTACACGCTCTGGGTTAAAGCACTGTAATAGATGGCAAAAGAAGAGGAATTTGCCTTCCTGGAATCAGCACGGGAAGCTGAGTGCAATCGCCAGTTTTGCCGTTTACAGCAAGTGCTTGCCTACGAGCCCCTCACCTACGCAGGTCAGGGCAGCAATGCTCGCTGCGCTCGCGTCGCAGCAAGTTATTGAGGGTGCTGGGCTTCTCTGTGCATGTGGGGGGAGTGTGGGCGGGGGTTACGGAACCTTAACATAACCGGCAATTAAGATAATCTGTATATGGTAATAAAACAAAGAATATTTCAGAAGAATGTTACATGTATGAAAATATGACTTTCAACTTTGAAAATAAATAAGTTCAGTTTATTAAGAGCTGGTGTCGATGCTGAACAAAATACACATCCTTCAGTAAAGAAACATTTTGGTGAACTTGTCTTTTTTTTTCTTCTTTTTTTTTTTTTGACTTACTAAAATACAAGTTGGACCTTTTTTTTCTTTTTGTAAATATATCATTTGTCTCCCTTAATTAAGTGTCCTTATATCTGTGACCATCATTCTCCTTTAAGCCAAAGACTGAGGTTTGGTTTTTTTAAATTCTTAGGAGTCTGGCCACATATGCATTTTTTTTTTAAGGGAAAATACTTGACAATGAAAAAAAAGAAAAATATATTTTTTCTAATAAATAAAAATAATTTAAAATGCTAGATTTGTACATGACTAGTTTTGAATATGTTCATTTATAAATGAAATAGTTTCCAAAATACGTGGAAGCAATAGTAAAGGCAGACAAACAAAGATCTGTCTACTTTATCCTCCCATTAAGCTTGCCCTTCTTAACTTCTCCGTCAGTGGTTCAGCATGTAAGAGGAATAAATGTCACGTCACCATTCATGAAGTTTGTCAGGCTTTAAAAAAATAGTTCTGGCCTCGAAGGAGTCAACATTCATCTTCAACTTCTCTGATTGGTGGTATCAAGCTGCTTGTCGATTTATATTGATTGATCTGATTGGCCATGTGAGTGCTCATGGGCTTGATTTGAATGTTTCTGGGATAGGCATTATCCGGCTCATCTGTAAACCATTTCTTTTCTGCTAAGGAGCAAAATGGGTAGAGACAGAATAAGAAGGGAAAAAGAGAGTTTTAATTAGTGAAGCACATAAACACATAAACACACACACACAAAAAAAGGGGGAGAGCAGTCAGTAAAGTTTATAGAGGAAAGGCAATCAATAGAAGGTGACTTTGACTAATTACTAGCAGTACAGTGCATTAGATTAATACCTCTGAAAACACTTCTCATGAAAGGAGGATGACATGTTTGCAGATTTGATACTAGAAGCTACAGAAAACTGTCAATATGCGAGTTTGCTTGTTAAATGTAAACGAGTGCTCATTTTTTCATGCTCCGGTGAACACCCTCTGATTCATTTCTTGAAAAAAATGATACAAACAAAAGGCTGAACTGAGAAGCCAGGGAGAGCAGATGGGATAAGGGTAATGCAGAAAAGAGCAGGTGAGTCCATACACAGAGAAGCACCTCAAGAATCAGAGGCTTCTCCGAACCATTTTGGCCTCGGGGTGGTCACTACCGCTGGTTCGGAAACCATGAAGGATACCAGCAAGAAGAACTTTCCACAGTCAGTGCTAGAATAAACAAGGCTTGAATTCACGCTGCCAGACGCTGCATTCCTGCACGGGATGGCCATTATATCATTGCTTAGCAAACTGGCTGCTTGGGTGCTGCCGAACTGCCCGGGTTGGGAGGGCGATGCTGCAGGTGACTGCAGATGGGGCTCAAGTTAATCTGGAGTGGATTGGTGGTGATACACAACAGAAGGGAAGCAAGGCCTTAAAGGAAGGTTAGAGGGGAAGCTGTTCCTTCCATATCTTTGGGCAGCTTTTGTCTCCATGATCACAGGAAGACATTTATGGCGCTCTTTTAGGGTGGGGGTGGGAGCGATGTGGAGGAAGTGAGGATGCTGAGAGGCTGCAGCATTGCAGCCATTCCCTGGTTGCTTATGATTGTAACCAGTATACAAGCAGATATGGTCAAAAACTTCTCAAAATTCACAAAAGATTAAAAAGAAGGCAAAAGAATTTTCTTAAGCCCTTTAGAGAGCAAATACTGCCATAATTTCTCAATTACAGGTATGCATCTTTACAAAATAGCTCTATTCAAAGACTTAGAAACTCCTGCTCTTAGAGCAGCTTATGGCCCTGGAGAGCTTGTGCTTCGACACGTATCTGTGAACAGGGGTCTCCATTCTCGCCCTGCTTCCCCCAAGTTCCATGGGTGGGTGTGCAGAGCAGCGGGCAAAAACGGTTCTGGGAATGGCATTCTGCAGCTGGGGCAGGTCAGAGCTGCGGCACTACTTCTTGTTCCAGTGGCGAACCCAAAACGCTTCAGAAGCTCCAGTGTCTCCCTTGCATAACGCAAATTGCTACCGTACTGCTACTGCCGCATCTGGCCTGGAATCAGGGACGGAGGGGAAGGAGTGCTCACTTTAAATAAACAAATTTTAAAAAGAAAGCAAAGCAAAATCCACTTCGGAAACCTAAGGACTGAGCACAAAAGCTCAGGAGGTGAAGGAGAGAATAGAAACTGGAAGACCAGGAAAAAGGACAAATATCTGGGCATAAATGTGTAAAACTGAGCAACTAGCTTCCAAGTTTGGGTCTCTAAAGTAGTAGATTGATTTCCAGAATTAATGTACTTCTCAGGCACTCTTGTGAGTATGAAATTTAAACATTTATGCTTGATATGGATTATAAGCATCTACACACAGCACCCCATCGCCCCAACAACAAACCCCAAACTCCTGAGGGCTTGATTCTTCCCCCCCACCCCCCTGAGATTTATTTGTTACCTGTGCTTATGCTTTTCTAAAAATTTCAGTTGAAAAAAAGGAATCGGATTAATAGTGGTTTATGACTGAAGGTAAACAGAACTAGTGTATTGCTTTTCTTGCCATTTTCTAAAATTTATTTTACTTCTTCTTAAAATATCCTACTCCTTTGCAATTGGGGTAAATAGGTCCCTGCCCCCTTAAAGTTCCCTGAGTCTGAACAATGTTCAATCTCCCATCTCGCTCTCTCTCTCTCACCTATTATAATTAAGTTGCCTTTGATTTGAACAGATTGGATGATAGGAATTCATAGTGTTACATCCTGCACACTGAAGCTAACTGATTAAGTGCTTTAAATTATTCTTCCTGACAGAATGATAAAGTTACAATCTGTTCAGAGATGATCTACAGCTTGCCAGACTCCTACCGCTTCTTTCTACATTCATTTATCTTTTTGTCAAGCAGTTAAAAAAAAAAAAAAAGGCCCCAATTCCATAGATCTTTTAAAGTCATCAGAACATCTGAATTATTAATGAGACTTTAAGGGAATAGTTCCTGATGGGGGCTGGTTTAAGAAAGGTTGTAGGAAAAAAAAATCTGGGAATGCGTACACATCCAAATAATTTCAGCTCCATTTAAAAAACCATTTTGTTCAAGTGTGACACATGAACCATTATGCATTTGTGGAAACCAATTTTATGTGATCTATGATTAAACTAACCTTTCAGAGAGGTGTAAAGTGTGATGGTTATCATGTTTTAAAAGCCTTGCAAGATCACATAAACAATTTCAAACTAACAGTTTTCTAATGGTTTGTGTTTAAAATGATTTCGAGGCAAGTTAAGCACTGTGAACTTTTATCTCTACCTTCTTTTTTAACATCTGGTGCACAAACTTTCCTCACAAACAGAACCTGGTGCAAGGTAATTCCATCTCGTAGCAAGGAAGGGGAGAGCTGTGTGAGTGCTAAGGATCGGGGGTGAACTGCACCGTGTTTCTCAGCCACCAGGGTAAAGCACCTCCGTTCCCCGGAATTTTCAAAACAAGGCAATTATTTATATGTTAATCTTTACAATAAAACTCCTATCCATGGAGATGATCTTTAAAAAGTTATCATCAAGTCTCTTTTTGCCTTTACCTGGCAAGTAATAAACAATAAATGCAGAAACTGGTAAATTCTAATTTCTTTTGTTGTTTAAATTTCTTTTTGCCAATGCTGAAGCCTTGATCCAGGCACTATCATCTCCAGCATCACATGCTTGGACCCAGCTCTATACCTTTCCTGTTCATCTTCTGCTGTTAAAACTGCCTTTGATCACACGATGATGAATCTCCTGCAAAAGCCCACCGACCTCTACACTTACCTTTGAAACGTGAGCTTGACGCTCATCTTTACTCTTGGCCACTGTGATATTCTGCTCCCAGTCACTAAACATCCTCCTTGAGTCCCTTACATACTTTTCAACCTTTTTTGTTACGCTTACATGCTGACTTTGACATCTTCCAAAGTCAACACAGATTTTTACGTATCTTAAACAAACTACTTAACTCTCTCCTTTATATCAGTCCAGAAAATCATTCTTAAAGTCTTCATATATTGCTATCTTCACTAATCTTTATTTAGTTCTTGGTCATGTTCAGTCTGTTTCTCTCCCTTTTAGCATCTGCATATTGATCCTTACCATATGCGTCTCTACATTATGGTGAGAACAGGCATGGTTTTCCATTTTCTTTTTTTAAGAGCTGTTCAAGAGAGTCACTGATCTTTCTGCGCTATTTGACGGGTTTGTTTTTGACAGCATCGCCCGAGAGCTGTTGGAACAGCTAAGTAACCTCATGTGCCAGAAAGCAGAAGACATTTACTTCGCTCTCAAACACCTGCTTGCAATGGGCTATCACATCCCAGTGTGTCCAAGCAGGTTCTAAAGGTTTCATGCTCTTACTACAAACAAACAACAATTAACATGCTGTGTAAGGCTGTTCCCTGCAGCATAAAAAGACATAAATCATTCCAGTAAAATGTTCAAAATACAGATTTCTTCCACTTGTGTACAACTCTAGCAATTCTCTCCAACAGATTTATTGTTCTCGTGCTTTAAATTTTCTGTCATTAATTATGGACGGAGTAAGCACATCTGAATAAACGTCACCATGAAAGACCCTTGCTCCTGAGCAGAGGCAAAGCACTAGCTAAACATGACACAAAGATTTACTAAATCTGTATTCGCACCACAATCCCAGGTTACCTTACAATTGTTTTAAACATGCGGTCTTTTTCTTTTGTGACACAGTCTCAAAAGAGCCTGTACGAGTGCGTTTGCGGGCCTCCCTCCCCCCCACACAGGCAGCTTNTCTATAGCTAAGCAGAAAATTCTCCCATGCAATATCTTCCTGTATGAGAAAAGAATTAACAAAAGTTTCTCCACCCACCTCCTCAGCAATTCTTTGTTTGGCACATGAATATTTAACATGTAGCAGGCAGTAAAGAATTTGCAGGGAGAGATGAAACTATTTTGACTTTCTGTGAAGATCTTTATTTTGCTTCAAGGCAACTAAAGTTTTGGGACCAAAATGTTGTTCTGGACTTGCTCTCGGTGAATTTTAATTCTTTAAACTAGCAAAATGCTTACTTTTGACACTGGGAATTTCACCGGAAAACGCCTGACTCTGCCAGTTTAGGCCAGTGGGAACCCATGCTGAGAACCTGCAGGTTTGCCAGGTGTGATTTGGTGTCAACCTTCTGATCAATAAAGTTACTAAGAACATAGTTTCCATTGCCAAAATCATGCCGGGACTGATACAAGTGGCAGGACCTCCATTTAAAGCTCTAAAATGTCATCTCTTGACATTGGTGCTGCTTTTCCACTTTCAAAACCAAACCAGGGTAGTTACTCAGAAAGTTTGACTTGGGACAGGTTTCTGAATAAATGGGAGACTGCCTGTTACTTTTCAATATAAAAACTTCTGACAACGTAACATGGTTGATTTAAACATTCCTGTACTTGTAATGACTAACCTCCCAGTTTGATTCATATCCCCACCTCAGAAAATTTCCATCGCTGTAATAAACTATTTGGTCAACTTGACTACAGTTAGCAGTTAAAATTGCACATGGTATAACTAAAAGTCAAAACTTTAAGACTTCAGATTTCAGGACAGAAGACAGGCAAATTAGACTTCAATATGATTTGAAGAATTCAGATTTGCATCCGTATTAGATATTCCTCTTCTGTTGCTCACAAAGTAGACAAGTTTCTTCTCTAATGTACACTGTGTGTATTTTTTCTATTTGAGCTGCACAGTTCTACAAATACCACTTTTTTTGGATAAAAAATCATTATGTAGTATGTGATAAGTGGCTTCATATTAACACCCTTCCTTCCTCTGCTAAGTGGAAAACGGATAAAACATTAATGGAAAAGCATTTTGGTGTCAAAGCCACTAACATTCTTCCAAAATGCATAACTGCTTTCGACTATCTTCATCAATATTGCCAACATAAAAAGATGCTTGTGAACATACACAGGGGACAGGGGAGTAAGGAGGGGAAGGAAGGAAAGGGATTGGAACGAGGAATGGGAAATTAAAGTTATGTCCGCACCAGGATAGGCATCTTCAATGAGCAGGAACCTGGGTGTTTACAAAAGGACACGTGCAATTAGAAAGGCAAGCAGATGAGAGGATAAAAACTAAAACAGGGTTGAGCAACAGCAGCAGCAGCAGCAGCAGCCAGTTTTACTTCTGGTTTGGAGGGAAAAAAAAGGCAAAAGAAAAACCAACAAAACAACCAACCAAACAAACAAACCAATAACTGAATAAAGTTTGTAACTATTTTTTTTTTTTAATTTCACAAGTTTTCACAAGGACAAAGTTATAGAAGGAAACCCACAGCAGTTGCTAGGTCATGCAGAACCATTAATTGTCATACCTTGGCCCATTCTATTCATCCTTGTTGCACTTTAGAAAAAGAAGTAAGCTATGTAAGTTTTACAATGCTTTTAAACTGTCATTTTTCCTGTTGAGCACTTTAACTGGCACATCCTTGCAGTAATAAATATTCTTAGGGCAAAACATGGCAACTTTCTTTGCAAAAAGAACCACACAAATTTGTCTTTATGATGGAAGAGCAACTGTAATAGACTCGTTTGTAGGGGAGCATCCGTAATTTGCAATGTATTTTACTGATAGGACTTACAGCTGCATTTGAATGCACACACACAGATATATATACCGTATTCCAATCGTTACGCTTAACGCTGCACAGCTCTGTAGCCCACTTAACACGGTTCCAGGTTTTGTCAGTAAAAGTGCTTGGCTTCATTGTCAATTCACACAGCAAGCAAATCTTCAAAATTGTCATGCTTGGGGAAGGGGAAGGTAGAAAACAACACTAACCATAAAAGCACCTTGTCTGGGTTGGCAGTTACGATGCTAATCACGCCCACATCCAAACATCGATTTTTCTGTCTGCATGCTTTCTTGCTGGGTAACCACGGAAGGTGGTGTGTGTTTCTGGCCTCCCTGCTCTGGGAAACTCCTCGCACCACCTAGAACTAGTTCTAGATTTCAAAAGGTTGGCATATGAAATTAAAAAAGCAAGCTTGAAATGTCCTTTTTTATGGCCGTTTAGGATAGGCTCCTTTCCACTACTTTCTTTAATTCCCTGCCACAATTTTTGTTTGGCTAGGTGTGTCATTGGTGAGAACCTGCAAGAACCAAACTCTGGCAAGCGCCTGGAACACGATGCCCCAGCACAGTGAGTATTCCCACCCCATCCCTCTCGTTCTGCTCATCAGCTCTCTTGAGCACAGCACCTTTTCTTCCCAAATGGGAGGGACCTTAAAGGCACTCAGTTGTCTTCTCCTGTATTCCTGCGTACTGGCATGCACCAGTTGAAAAGAACCAGCTAGAACATGGAGCAGAAATTCAGAAGGATCTTCACACATCAGGACTCCTGTTGGAAGATTTATACCACCACTCTCACTTGGAAAAGTTAAACGACCATCTGGGGAAAGGAACAAAGCCCCTCGAGATCTGATACTTAAGTATAGAAAAATGCTTGCTCTTTTCTGAACATTATTTATTCTGTACATAAGGTGACTAATTCACCTTTTAAAGACGTAAAAGTCCCAGGAAGGCAGTTTTTAATGACTTACATCCAATATTTATGATACATATGGCTTTTTATCCCAAAGGTCAAAAGTGAAAGAAAATATACCTATTCATGTGGCAGTATAAATAGACAGAATAATAATTTAATATGCAATTAGACTCTTTCTAAACTTAAACCATTGGAGTTTTACAACTCCATGCCCAGACAAATTTCAGTGTTAAAGGGAAAAGACACTATCTCCAAAAGACTAGTATTTTAGAGAAAGTCCTTAAACAAGCAGAAAAGTCCCTGATGTTGCTTTGGTATAAAGCAGGTGCGTAGCAATAATCTATACAAAGAGTGTGAGCTCTATACAACATAAGCTTTGAGAGTGAAAAATCAGTAGGAATATTTTTTGGTTTTTTGTTTTTGTTTTTTTTTCAATGGGTTAGTTTTATAAGCTTCAAATAAATGTAGCAACTCCTGTAAATATGAATATAAAAAAATCTACTGCAACATATATCAACACTTCTGCACTAAATGACTTTCTTTGTGTAACTCTGACATCAAGAGCAAGTGTTCATGTTAAATATACTCTATTTTCTGTTATGTAGAGTAACTGCAGTGAGTTATTTATGTTTTCAGTGTGCCTATGGGTTTAGAATTTTTTTCTCCCCTAGCATCATAAATAACTTTTGGTCCGTCTGCTTTGTTGCTGTTGTGCTTAAGGGTTTTATGGTGGTGAAATAAAAATGACAATCACATGCACACTGTCATACATATGCAAAATATGTGTACAAAAAGGGAGAACTCCATGGGAAAACAGGGAACATTACTGCTGGAAACATTAACTGGGGAGAAAGAATGGGTGGTGAAGGCAAGTTTCACACACAGTGGGAGCAGGTACACATATCAAAGTCTATCTTCCTGCACGTACTTCTGTTTTTCCCGGGAATCCCTGGTCTTGGTGCGGTTCGGTCGGTTTGCTGTTGATGGGATGGAGTGAACAGATGAGCTCTTTTTGCTGGAAGAATAGGAGGAATGGGAGGAATGAGAAAGACTGGCCCGGGACTGGCCAGCGTTGTGGTCAAATTGCATCAAACAGAAGATCAAGTCTGTCGGCACAAGCTCAAATTCATATGGTGGGTTTGTGATAACATAACTGAAAAGAAAGAGAGAAAGAAAGAAAGAAAGAGAGAAAAAGCAGGTTTAGATTTGTACTAAAAAACTTCTTCTAGAGTTGTTTTCTATGAACATTTACCCAGATTTTTGCATTTCTGTTTCCTTCAGCGTGTACCTAATTTTAGCTTACATAATACCCGTTATGATTTAGGACCTTCTTATGTCAGATATCACTTTTCGTGTGTTTTCTGTTGCACAGACGTATTGTCTGAGTAGGATGTTCTTCAAGTGAACCACATCATGATTTTTCAGAGAGGACACCGTACAAATCACCTTCCTTTCTCTAGCTGCACCGTAATGCAAAAGCAAACAGATTTACACATCAACAAAAACCAGTAACATACCCACCAGCAACAGTATTTAAAAGAATTGCTGAAAAGCAGGGAGAGGAGAATTTTAGGTGCAGTTATATCTAAATACACATTTACTATACATTTATTAAATATTTAAATACCGTCAATGGAGCAAGGGATATAATTATTTGTTTGGATTGTGACTGTACATAAAACAAGTTAATGAAAATATATCAGCAAATTTGAAATGAGGTTAATTCTGTTCATTCATTCCACATATACATTCATGGCCTCAGAAAGGCCATGAACATAACAAATGCTTATAAATACCTCAAGGGTGGATGTCAGGAGGATGGGGCCAGACTCTTTTCAGTGGTGTCCAGAGACAGGACAAAGGGCAATGGGTACAAACTCAAGCAGAGGAAGTTCCGTCTGAACGTGAGGAAGAACTTCTTCCCTCTGAGGGTGACGGAGCCCTGGCCCAGGCTGCCCAGGGAGGTGATGGAGTCTCCTTCTCTGGAGATATTCAAGACCCGCCTGGACAAGGTCCTCTGCAGCCTGCTCTGAGTGACCCTGCTTCGGCAGGGGGGTTGGACTGGGTGACCCACTGAGGTCCCTTCCAACCCCGACCATTCTGTGATTCTGTGAAAGCATTTCTAAAGAGAAAACTGCATATCCAAGAATCCAGCATTGCTAAGTATACATCCCAAGCCTGAAATAAAAACTCTATCGATTTCAAGAATCCCCACCTTCAACTAACCACCTTTCAGGGTAGGAAGGGCTTACAGACCCTGCTGCTAAATTTTTTCATGCATATGAAAAACATATTTGAGCAAGGCAACAAGCATTTTCTGCCCAAGTAAGAAAGGAGTAAAAATTTATCACGAAGCTCACAACTTCTTTCAAATTAGTTCAAGGCTTATAAGGAATCGGGCTTAGCTGCCTCAGGGACAGACATCACTTATTAATCCAACAAATAATCCCAAGTATAGGGAGTATGGTGTAAACCTAAGCCGAAAATCATTTTTTCTACCCAATTTTTCCAAATCCTTTAAAGAAGAAACTGCTTTGGTGGGCTGCAGCATTGTTTATTGATATGTTCACACAACAATGACGCTTTTTGTAGAGAATGAAGCAGCAGCAGGTGGTAGATTTGTGATAGTCCTGGTGTGGGTCTGTGTGTGTATTTCTAGCAGGCACTTAATTAGGACACATTTCAAGTAAGCTGCTAAATGGCCTTCAGTTTGCAAAGATGGAAATGCGTCGGCTCTATTTAAAGCACTGAGGTCAGCCTTCGTGCTAGTGAAGTAAAAATGCAGCCTACTAAGAGAAGTAGTAGTTGCATGTACTGTAAGAAATGATGATCAGATACAGACAGTACCAATGGGAAGGCCACAGCAACATTTTCTGAGCATTCAGAAAAAAGGAAGTCTAGCTACTATAATCTAAATTATTATCCAGTAACTTACAGCTGATTGAGACAAGCAAGCTGAAGTCCTTTCCTTGTGTGCAAGCAGTGGATCACCATAAATCAAACAAGATAAAGATATGTTCTGAAAGTTTACTTTAAAAATTTTTGATTAAAATTAGCTGAAAACTTATGCAATAATATCCAGCCTAGGATTTCAACTCAGCTAAAGAGTTCTCATGAAGTCCTCAAAGAGTCAGCTTTTGCAGCAAAGTTAGGTAAAAAAGGTAGAAAGCTCTTTGTCAGATTTATTACAGGAACTGGGATCTTTCTCGCCAAGAAGACAGACCAGTGATGCAGAGATGTTCCAAAAGACTGGACCTACCGTTTAGTGCATTGGCTGGGAGTACTTAGATGTGCATCCCTTAATCGATAAATTCCAAAGCAAAGCATATTGTATGTTTTCAGCGCTTTACAAAATAGATCTCCATAACAACCTCCATCCTAGGAGAAAGAAAGGAGAGGGGGAGAAAAAAAAAAAAAGAGAGAGAATAGCACATTTATTTCCTTTTTTTTTCCCTCTATTAACACAATGTCAGGGAACAGGGTTTTCAGTATGAGCCTGTACAAAAAGGACAATGTATAGACAGTCTGTTGTTCATCACAAATGAGACTGTCTTACCAAGGAAATTAATAATCTATATGTTTTATTTCAAGTAATTACGTAAAATGATCATTATTTCATAGAGCCTTGGCCCAGGAAATGATGGTAAATTGGGAAGAGTGAGTGATTTACTTTAAGCTGGAAATATAAATTGTGGTACCAAACAACGCATATTCAACAAATTACATTAACTGTGGTATTAAAATTTTTTGTATTTTTGACCCTTTTTTGGCAGTAGCCATACTGTCATCTAGACAAATAAATTCACTGGGAAACACAACAGAAGTTACAGTCCTGAGTGGTTAAAAGGATAATAAAATATCTCCCACTTTAAAATAATGATGAAATGTATGCCATTTTTCATAAATAATATAAAATATTTTGATTAGAAAAAAAAAGTCTAGATTTGATAATGTGTATATCTAAAATATTACTTGTTAAGTAACGATGAGTTTTAACACCTTCTGCCTTCACTGGTGTAGTGCAACTGAGGCTCTGGGCAAACAGCATTCAAGGGATTAGTATTGCTTGTTTTTATCAGTGAAATGCCGCATACTCAAGTGTTTTGATGAGCTGCTCGTCTCGGCTCCAAACAGACTTCTACATGAACTGAAAGGCTGTTTACTTCTGTGTACTCTCACCACCCTTAATCCTTAAACTGGGATTCCCTCTCATTTCTGCGAAGAAGGTCGCTCCATTCTTTTTGAACAGAGCTGGTGAACACAAGGTTATTTTCAGAACTATCAAACCCTACATCATCATCAAAGCAAAGTGGATGCTTTGGGATTTGCCTCAAGATTACAAGATTTGATCCAGAAAACATTTCTAGATACTTCTAGATGGTCTACTTAGTTTAGTTTTGGTTTGTTTTTTTTTTTACTTGACTCTTAGGATAGTGGAGTCAAAATATCAGAAAATTGGGATTTCACAAGAATTTTAGTTCATACAGAAACAGCAGAAAACAAATCTTATAGTTCTGTTTTCAAGTTGATAAGCCTATTTTAACCCAGAGCTGGAAGCTCCATAGAAAGACCAAATAAGCTTATCAAAACCCATCAAAGGAATAGATCTTGCTCATGTTTACAACAGAATATTGTTAGAATGGTTATATCACCCAAGTCAGCTCATCCATCTCTAGCTGACAACTAAGAAGAGCCACGGGGTTTTCTGTATGAAAAACCCAGGCAAGGAGCCTGGGAAGACATATAGCTCCTTAAAAAGGGTACGAGCAAACCTGGTACCCTGTGCCGTAAATTGTCAACCGATCCTAAAGCTCTGTTAAATGAAATAATAGAAATTATACGCTAATTAAGATAGAACTCTAATTCCATCCGAGAGGAAAGCAAACCGATTGCAGACCAGCCTTGGTGGTACGCTGCCGTTGTGCTCTTACCCCTAGGTCTGCGAAGGGCCCATCATACAACGCCAGCTGAGCAACTCGACACCTGTCCCTGTTTGCAAGCGTCTGGGGCGTGCTGTAGCCTCCTCGCAAAGCGTTTTCCTCGGCGATCAGCGCTTCCAGCTCTGGTGTGGCTCCTCCTGTTACCAATGTCCGTATCAGTGTGAGGATATTGTCATTGAAGTATGTCTGCAGAGATAAAAGAAAGCTCTTTAAGCAAACACCATTAAAGTCACAACTGAAGACATCCAAATTACAACTTTTCTGGGTTTCTGCTGTTTAAAGTTCTTGGCTGTCTCTTCAAATAATTTTATATAGAAAGTGAAAAGACAGCAGCCTCCAATTACTCTATTTTCTTCTATCCCATTAGGCTCCTATACTAGATCCTTCCTTTTAAACACCAATTCAGGCTGATTTTTATTAAAGTACAAAAATTTGAATGATTTATGTTTCCTATAATTGGTGTTAGTAGTGATGCAATGACTGCTTTCCTTCTCATTGCCTTCATGTCTAATAATGGGCTTTAGGACATGTAATTGTAAAATTCAGACCGCATTTAAAGCTTACGCAGGCTAGATTGCCTTTTTACTCTTGTCACCAATTCGTTGGGGAACTGCCTTTGTGCTGCAAATGTCATTACTTATTACTGTGGCTGGACTCTAGCAGTCTAACCGATGTATTGTACTAAACATCTTATTACGAGACTTGACAGTGTTCAGACATAAGCATGTATCAATTAAACATCTTGAGTTCATTCCAGATAAATGTATGATGAGTTTGGGATCCTGGTGGTCCTTTTAAAAAACTCTAGGGTATAGGGTAAGTGTGGTTTATTAGGGAAGATTTACTCCACACTGACATTTTGCCAGCATCTGTAGCATTGCTGGTCTGTCAGGCAAACAATGAGTATTTTAAATATTAATTTAATGCCAGATGAATGACTTTCAAGTTCACTTAAAAGTATACTGGTATAGTTTGGAGATACTCAGTGAAATATCTGCAGTGTAATGTACTGGGCTAAAAACAATGCTGAGCAAAAAAAGGAGACACCATCACTTACAATGTCACTAAAGTCTGTGTTTTTGGAAGCTTTGTAAGCATGGGGGACGCACGAGAAGAAAATGAGCTCTCTGTAGAGTACACAGGATCGGCATTACTGGAACTGTGGATTCCATTACTAGAGTTGTGACTTTTGCTGAATTTAGGACTGGGAACAAATGTCTGTAATCCAACCAAGTAAAAATGAATACTGAATTCTCAAGCAGTGCTTGTTGTCTAAAGATAACGCTTTTTAAATAATGCTTTTCAATGAAATTCATTGCTCTATCCATAGAATGTAATTGTATTTAATACATGGGTAAACTGAGGTACAGGTTGAAATATTTTATCCTGAGATCAAAAAGCAGAACTGGCTTCCTATCCATGTTGCTTTGATATTCCTTCCTTGTATAATGAAACTTCAGTTTTATTGTTCACTTGAGATGACAGATAAAACAGGAGAAAATTAATTCTACGTAGCAATGTTTTTCACTGTTACATTGAAGTTTCGTAACTTCAGGCTTCTCTGCTTACTTACATAGGCATGGATGCCATTCACCTGTTGACTAAATTAAAATGAGAGGAACATTTTGTTATTGTTGTACATACCCTAAAGCAAATATCTGCATCTCTTCAACTCCAATTATTTTAAATTAGCCTGGGTAAGGCACTACGTACTTTAAATACAAAGTGTACTGTAAAGAGATGTCTTGGCACTAGCAGGAGATCAGGAAGAGGGAGGTGATTCTGCCCCTTTACTCCGCTCTTGTGAGACCCCACCTGGAGTCCTACATCCAGCTCTGGAGCCCCCAACATAGGAAGGACATGGATGTGTTGGAGCGGGTCCAGAGGAGGGCCACACAGATGATCAGAGGGCTGGAGCACCTCTCCTATGAGGACAGGCTGAGGGAGTTGGGGCTGTTCAGCCTGGAGAAGAGAAGGCTCCAGGGTGACCTGAGAGTAGCCTGCCAGTACTGGAAGGGGCCTACAGGAAGGATGGAGAGGGACTTTTCACAAGGGTGTGTAGTGATAGGACAAGGGGGGACGGCTCTAAACTAAAAGAGGGCAGATTTAGATTAGATATAAGGAAGAAATTCTTCCCCATGAGGGTGGTGAGGCCCTGGCCCAGGTTGCCCAGAGAAGCTGAGGCTGCCCCCTCCCTGGCAGTGTTCAAGGCCAGGTTGGATGGAGCTCTGAGCAACCTGGTTTGGTGGAAGATGTCCCTGCTCATGGCAGGGGGGTTGGAACCAGATGATCTTTAAGGCCCCTTCCAACCCTTACCATTCTATGATTCTATGATTCAGTTAGTCTAAACCAACAACTAATCTCAACCCAGCTCTTAGAGATGTGGATGCACTGGGTAACAATCCCAGTGTAATACTAAAACCTTTCTGAACATATTGAAAAATCAACGTGACCCCTTGCAGGAATGTAAGTCTGGAGTGATTACACGATGTTTAATAGGAATTGCCGTGGTGAGAGAGAGAAGACATTCAGGCATGATTGTTTATTCTTCAGTTATTTCTCCCTTGATGTCTCTGAGTTGAGAATTGAAATTGCCCTCTTTGGCAACTCTTCCCACTGTGCTATACCTTTCCAACATGGACACACTCGGAATAAATAAAAATCAGCATTAAGTGTAGTCTCTTTTCTTAGCCTTTGTCAGTGTATTCTATAAAGCACTCAGAACTAAAATAATTAGCACAATTCCTTAGCTCCTGCAGTTAGGTGACAATGTCACTCTACACCAGTTTCATGGATATAAAGCCAAATTCTGCCAGATCTAGAGGTTGGAGGCACTGCAGTCATAGAGGCTGGTAAAGCCCTTTCAGTACAAACATCCTTCAGCATCTTCTATACGGCACTTTAAGCACACATCTTCACAAAAGCGTGCCATTTTCTGCAACAGTCTCTTTTCCCATGCCTTCTCCAATACTTATTCAGTATCTTCGATTCCTTTTTCTTCTCTACGTTATGATATTTAGTATTACTCAAATATGCTATTTTCAGTTTTACATCTACAAATTGAGATAGAAGATGATGAAACAAAAGCATATCTTTACTGGTAGATTTTTCAATTCTGGTTTACAATGAGGCCAGCTATGGCAAGAAATATTCACCTGCTCTAAGACTAATGAATGCCGGTTCATGTAAAATAGCCTGTTTTTATAGACTGCTGACTTGCAGTGATTGGTAAAACATGCAAAAGTCTAAAATTGGACTAATAATTTTAATACTGTTTAGCAGGTATCATTAGGCCAGCCTTCACCGGTTTCCAACTCTCTCTCTCTCTCTCTTTATTCTGTAATTCAAATTATAGAAACTATAGCCAGAATCCAAGATTTAAACACATATACTCTTAGCTTATCTGAATTTTGTACTGTGTAAGTGCACAGTTACCCCTTATTGTAAATTCAGTTGTAGCTCACTAGAGTATGATCTACTACGAAATGATACTGTGGCCATATCGCTCATTATACTACAGATCTCGTATTAAACTGAGAAATGCAAGCAGTGGTAAAATAATGTATGAAGTCATGCACCTGTCACAAATTCATTAACACAAATAAAATACACCCCCCCAAACCTGGGTGCAATTAAGACCTAATGGGCCCGATTCTGACTTCTGTGCCAACCAGGAGTAACTCTGGGAGCCATACACTTGTATAAAACTAATGCAAACGAGAAAAGAATCAGGTCTATTGTCAACAGAACAGAATGCTGTCACCGGAGAAAGGCCTCCTACTGCTAGACAAATGCTAAGGCAAAGCTAAGGCACTTATTAGCCAAGGAGGCAACATTTATTTTGGAACAACGGCTTGATCTGGGTTTTACACCAGGACTGATGTGGATGTCGCCATTTAAGTAGAGGGACGAGTGCAGCCAAACCATGGGGTTTGTTTTTTTTCACATCCGTCAGTGAAAAGGTTCCAACTTTCAGGACAAACTGCTCCAACTGCATGGCAACTGACCAGAAAATGCCCAACCATAAGCAGGAAAGGACGGGTGAAATGGAAGCTGTAACTTGTCACCTTCTGCTAAATAGGGTTGCTTCCTCCTGTACTAATATATTTAACACTCCTCAGGAAAAACCCTTCTGTCCATGCTTTCAGCTGTCACAAAAATCAGACTCCTCTCATTACCCCTTGCCAGTGTCGAACTGGGGGACACTGCAAAGCTGAACTAGCTGATATACATTTCCTTTGGAATACTAATACACTGAAATTAATTTGAAAGTGATCTTGTACTTGCTCTGTGGGAGGGTACGTGGCCTGGATATGCCAGTACTTATAAGAAACCAATCTACAGAATGTCTTTGGAAAGGTGCTGCTGTACTTAAAGTAACAAGAGACTTTCCAGTGATGGTAGCGAATCCTTTTTGTTGACTGTAAAATCATAACTGAAGAAATACTTGTTTGCTACTGCCATTAACTGAACCCCACGCTGGACATCTGTACAGCATCACTATAATCAGGATCTGGAATGAGAATATGAAATAGGTGTAGTCTAAACACAGAAAAAAAAGGAAACGCATCATAGACACTGAAACTGGGCAAATAGCAAGGAAATTCGGACATAGATATCTGAGCTAGCAGTGCCACCTAGCCTGTGCTCCGGGATTCTAGTGCAGCTCTTTCAAACGTTTCGGGGATGATCTCCCGTTTGTTCAATCATTTTTTAAAGTATAATTACCAGAGTGCTTATGTTTTGCAGTTAATGCTGTCAAGCCTTTTAAACTAATTGGTCTTTTACAGAAAATTTAACTGAAAATTAGCACATCTTTTAATAACATTGCTTTAACTTTAATAGCACTTTGCCTTTCATTTATAATTAGTCTAAAATTGTCATTTTCCAAGTCATATCTGCCATTTTTTTGTGTTTGCTAGTGGTTTTTTATGGATTTCTTTTAAGAAGACTCTTCCTCCACTGCATGCAGTTTTTAACATCACTTTCAAACAAATATTTTAACTCGCTTTTCTTTTTCAGCTGGAGGAATTCCGTTGAATGAATAATATATACCCAAACCTGAGGAATGACTGAGCTAACATCAGTAACTTATACCAATAACAAAAGGGCCTTCAAGACAGAATCAACAGCAGAAAATAAATAAGTGTTTCACAGTTTGAAAACCAATAGATTTTTTTTCAAAATACTGTCTGAACTTTAAAGAAGTTTGGGACACTTTAGGTTATGAGATGTTGCTTGCTAATCCCCTGCACAGAATTGCACAAAAAAAAGTCTTCTGTTTCACAATGTCTGTATCATAGATTAGAACAGTTTCTTTTCTATGCAAATAAGACTGCTGAGGAATCCTGAGGGAGAACTCTTGCTTGAGGGATATACTGAAAACTTATTTTTAACTCTTTTAACTATTATCTGTCATTCTGTGTTTTTATTTATAAGAAGCAAAAGTAGAATTTATTATTATAGAGCTAAAATCAAGACCTGAAGTTCTAGCACAAGGAAATAAATTCCAGGATATCAAATGTTAAGCGGTACAATCTGGTTCTGGAGATCCTTGCCTCTAATGGCACCACTCTGACAGTATATCAAGTCTATCGTCAGCAGTACGTATGGGAGGGACGCCAACCTGCCAGAACTTCTGTGGTTTTCAGAGCTTCAGCGCCAAAAGGAATAACAGAGAAGCTTTGGCTCTCAGGCCAACTGTTCAAACCTTTGAAGGTACTTTGTTGATAAACCCACCTTCCTTGCATGCACAGGATTTTCTGGAATATCTATCTCAGCAAGACCCGGAAAATAAAAAAGAAATTCTCCTCAAAAATTTGCTTCTCTTGAGTTATCCTATTTCACTTAACATTTTAATAGCTAAAGATAATCTTCATACAAAACATCCACATTACCTAAAAGACGCTTCCAATCCCATGTTTTTTAGTCACATTCAATTTGGTGATGAGAATGTGCTTCACTTTTCAGGAGCAGTGCCACCTTGAGACTGACAGACTACATATATTCTTTCCCTGGCTTTGCATATGTTATGACAAAACAAATATTAATATATCATTCAAGTCTCTGATGGCAGTAGATGTCTTTTCAAAGACACAATAATGATTAGCTGGTGCAATTTAACAATAGCCACTGCCACGCTTAAAACATGAACTATGCCTGCAGTCTTCACGCAGAGTACAACAATGTGCTTTAACCAAAGCCTGGAGAGATCACTGCTACCAGCTTCTCAAAAAGACAATGCAGTTTTTGAGCTCGTTATTTGCTTCTGAGCAATGATCTTCGAACTACCACACTGTGAATCATAGGCTTGTGGAATACGTTGCCTTTGCTGCAGAGGACAAACTCTGTGTAGATAGCCTGCAGACAGCATTTTGAAAAGTAAACTTCATCAAGCCTTTTATCTTTGAAATAAGAAATAACTGACAATTTCAAATTTAAAATATCTAATAGTGTCATCTAATAGGATATAACACTAAACTAGCAGAACGTTACAATCTGCAGCGTTCAGATTTGAATCAGAAAGTGACAACACATTTTCTGATCTGTGATTAATGACTAATAAAATATATAAAAGAAAATCATTATTTAACACTGATTAATACTGTTGAATTATTTATTACTCAATAACAAATTATTTTAAATATATTTTATACCTCTTCTCCTATATACATATACCTATATGTATGTTCCAACACCTGCAGGTCAGAAAGAATACTGTATGCATGGGTATTATTTTACTTTCCAATCTTTCTTACATCTGTTTTACCACAAAACTCCACTACTAGAAGAGATTGAACTGCTCTTAATGGAGTAGTTCATGAATTGTACATCTGTATCATAGCCCATGTGCGGAATCGGCATTCCAGAGATATCAACAGAGATCATAAGTTGAAATTTTTTTATAAAAAAATTAAGCAATAAAAACCCCTGAATCACTAAGTGGATCAAATAATGAATTATATCCTTGTCTCAAAGTGAGCTGGCACAGCCCCGCACAACGTGAATTATTTCCTTCTTAGAGAATTTCTGTGCAATTAATAGGATGAAAGCATGTCTGCAGATCTCACAATTTAGTTAGGATTTTGAGGTCAGTTTGCCGGTACTGGCTTGAAGTTAGGCGGAATAAATAGAAGCTGGTCCTTAAAAACTAGTGTACTCTAGGAAAAAAAAAGTGATAATATAGTGCAAGTATATTAGTTTGTGTGAGAAACGCTTTTTCCTTGGAGAAGTGCAAGGAGCTTACAACCTTCCCATGAGCATAAGGACAGTAAGGGAAATATCTCACACATCTTACACTTTCTGAAGGGTCAGGAAGAACTGTACTTTTCCAAATCTTTACTAGGCCTTTGCGGAATAAAAGAGAAAATAACGCTGCCACTGAGCAGCAAAGAGGTGAAAGAAAAGACAGGATGGTGAACAATTCTAACTGACCGAATCCTTGGCTTGTCTTCTCGATTAGTAATTTTTCTGAGTTAGAATTTTCTACTCTTGTTATCACATTTACTTCTCTGGCTTCGGGCTGCACTGTCCCTGATACATTATATGACTACTTCGATGTGAAAACGTCCGAAAAAAAGACTCTGTTGAAGAAAGGACTTGCAGAAGTGGAGAGGCATGTTTCCAAAAACCAAAAGTTAATAAAAGCTAGCAATAACTAAAAATATTGTGAGGATTATATGATGAATTTCAAGGAAAAATTTCTGAACAGTCACGTTCCACATATTTCTTATTGCCTCACTGTTGTTTACGTGATACACCTCTGCACAAGAAAGCAATGGTGTCCACAATGTTTCGCTCTTTTTGTGGCAATGCCAGTGACAATCAGAAGAATTAATCCTACTTTTTCCAAGATTCTGGAAGCGCCCTACTGAATGACTCATTCAGGGACATTGATTTAAATAATAATGTGAGTAGATAAACAGCTCTCAGTATAACAATTTGGAATCTCCATGCTAAATTATTTCCATTTATAATGTGAAAATGCTCACAAGTTTATACCTAGAGATTTTAATTAGAGAAGGTACAGAGATTAATTTTGCTTGCTTAGGCTTCCTGAAATTGTCACGTCTGCAAAATACGGCTAACTTAAAAAAAAAAGTATTTCCTGAGTTTATTGCAAACTCCTAGACTGCATTAAAATAAAACTTTTTCAGTGTAGACTGATGTTATTCACCTGTGGATCGAACATATGAGGAATATAGCGGAGAATAAAAATCTGAATTACAGATACATAAATATGAAATATGAATAAAATTTGAAATAAAAAAATCATGGTGCATTTTTCTTAAAAGCAAAAAGCTTCATTGTGAATTTAGGTGGAGGCCAGACTTGGCTCCTTTAGGAAATCTGTTTGCTCTTTTCTAATATTACATGGAGTTTACAACAGAAGATCCCCAGCACTATGGAACTTTATTCCATTGGGGCCTATGCTCAGATTTTAAAAAGACTATGTCCTTTCTACATCTAGCTGAGCTTAAGGTCCTTCTGCAGGAAGCGCAGCTCACACAGAACAAGACTGGTCTGAAAACCTAGCCAATATGAGGCAAGGGACAATGAAAGAAGCATGACTGGGGTATTCGCTTCAAAACTCTACTACGACAGCAAACCAAAAACCCTAATGTAGACATAATCAAAGGCCACTACCTGTAGTTTCTGGCATGAACTTATGTTTTGATTCACAAGACAACTCATGTGAAAAAGAGATGATGACCTTTCTTCACACAAGCAGAGTTCACACAATGCGTACAATGGCTTTCATATACTTCTATCAGTGTCCCCCGGCGCTCATACGCAGAGCGTTGCTCATGGCTACAGGAAATTAAAAGCTCAAAAAAGTCCAGTTCTGGGCTCCCCACTTCACTCTGAGGGTGACAGAGCACTAGCACAGACTGCCCAGGGAGGTTGTGGAGTCTCCTTCTCTGGAGATATTCAAGACCCACCTGGACAAGGTCCTCTGCAGCCTGCTCTAGGTGACCCTGCTTCTGCGGGGGGTTGGACTGGGTGACCCACAGAGGTCCCTTCCAACCCCGACCATTCTGTGATTCCATGATTCTGTGAAAGCACGACTGATGCTGTCTGACATGAACTGTGAGCATAGGGACTGACACACTGAATTTGGGTCTGGGTTTCGGGAGGGGAGTACAACATTTTTTGGAAAATATTATTGTTAAAACCTGACATGAGACTGCTTTTAAAATTGTGGACTCGAGATAGTCCTAGACATCTCAGTTGTTTTAACGTCTCTATGTCCAACTAAAAAGTAACCTACTTTAAGCTCAGAAATTCTCTTGACATCCAAAAGTGTCAGCTCCTGACTACCTGTGGAAAAGGGACTACACTTTCATACTCTTTCACAATAAGTCTGATGGAAGGAAATGAAAAAAAGGTTTCATTTGCTTACTGCGCTCATGAGGGAGTCCAGCACACTGACAGCAAATGCAGTTCCACATGCAAAGGGCTGCGTCAGATACAGTTCTGTGTCTGGATCATCATCATCATCTTGGTCCAAGAACTGAACATTTGAATCATTTACTGCAAATAATAACAACAATAACAAAATCATAAGGTGCTTCTGGGTCACCAGCATGTGACCTTACACATGACACAGTCAGAAAGAAAAAGAAACGGCATATGTCTGGAAACACAGACTTGTGTCTTTAACGTCACTGAAAATGAAATCAAGATGGATGTGAAAATGCGCATTTAAAAATATTTTGACCATTATGTTGCTCGTAAGAAGTGACTCTCGTGCTCGTGAGAGGTGACTATCGCTTTACTGCAAAAGTAGCTTCGTGGCACCAGCTGCCTGCGCTCAAAATGAGACACGCGATGCTTTTTTATACCTCAAGACAATCTGGGTATTGGTCGGGCACAGTGGCTAAGACTGTGTACAGGTACAGTGAAATGTTATCACAAGACACCAAGTCAGAACCCCGTTGTAAAATAAAGGCTGTCCATAAAACTCGGATATAGCCCACAGGCATCTGTTAGATGTGCTGCTGTGATTCTTACTGGAGTGGTGTTAATGCACTTACAGCTCAAAAGAGGATAAGATGTCCCTTTAACATGCAGCTATCTGAACGAATGAGCAACACTCCAGCTATTGTCATGCAGCACTGCCTTCTGTTCCAATATTTGTCTCCATAACTTGACTTCCTTAACCACAAATTCTGTATTACACAGTGTGAAAAAGAATCTACATCAGACTGTTCTAAAGAAAAAGCCCAAATAAAGCAATATTTGTCATCTAGACTTTCTCTGGCGTTTCATTGACACACTTCAGCTCTCTGCCTCCACCTCATTCCACTAAAAATACTTGTTTCCTTGAGATCAGTGTATCAAGTGGATCATATTTCATGAAATATTTCATTTCCATATCAGTCCTCAGGCATGAAAACACAGACTGCTTAGCTATGCCAGTGAAATATCCTTTAACTCACTAAATGACAAATTAATTTCAGTTCCCATGCAAGGAAGGGAAATCAAAAACTTTTTCAGCATTTGAAACGGCACACATTGATTATGTCCCCGTTCCCCACGTGGACACATCTCCTGAGGCAACCCAGCGAGCTTTGCAAACACAAGAGCTGCTGTTAACTTGATCAGGTTTCAGCTCCGGACTTCTTAGGTTAGAAATTCTTCTGCCTGCTATGCTGATCTTCCTTCCTATATAGTTTCCTTTTCCATTCACTCCTTTTCCAACCTGTAGATACTACTGTGCTTGCCATGCTTAGCTTACAAAACATGAAGAACTACAAATAAGCCTCACAACAGCTGTCTAAAAGAAATTGGAATTGTTGTCCTCCATTTTGAGCCCTGTTGCACCAGCACTTGGCCATGATCATTCAGTCAGGACCTGAGCTGAAGTAGGATTTTAAATTCCTGCCTTCTCACTCCATGATGTAACCACGAAAACGTAACACCTCAGCGTTGTAAACAGGGAAGTGTTCTGCCCTGGGAGTCAGGAGAAACTCATCCTTGCAAACACCATATCCACAACGCTCCTTTCTTTGTACAACGCCTATCAATTTATTCTCCAGATTCTTGAGCAAAATAGTATTTGAAAGCCTGACGTATCATTTCAAAATGTACTTTTTGAAAAGCTTGTGCCGTGGTTTAATTTGCTAGTTGAGAGCAGGCACTATTGACAGTAGCATCCTTTTTCCACTTACGTCTGGCAGACTAATACCTGACTCTGACACCAGCTTGCCAGCCATGCGCGGTGTCAGTTTCCAAGGTACCACAAATCTAATGTGACTCCTGCAAGTGCGGTTTTATCCTCAATATCTTTATCTTCCTGCTGTGAGCTAGCACGCTAGGACCTCTATGAAAGGTCTCCGGGCTAGGTGAGGTAGGCTCGAAGGTGTAGCGCTGTGCCATAGGAAATGCTCATCAAATGCTGCTCGCAAAAGCTGGCCAGAGCTCTCTTGATTGAGAGGGAGCAACGCAGCAGCTTGGCTGCTTTTTAACAGCTTCAAAACCTGAGCTTTTGAGAAACAGCCTCCTCCCCCGAATCAACAAACAAATAGCTTAAGGGAAAGCACGATGCTGCGGTTTCTTTCCTGATATCTTTTACTTCTTCTTGGGCTTCCTGGGAGAAGTGCTAAGGCACGTCCACCAACCTGACAACAGGCTGAAACAACGAAAAGAGAAAGAGAGAGAGCAAAAAGGAGAGGAAAATTGGTGTGTGTGGCGGGTAGGGCGCAGGAGGTGGGGACCCAGGCCAAAGAAAATGAATTGGTGAGGAGGTGCTATGAAAACAGCCGGCGGGTCAGACGAGGGTGATCAAAG
>Ga0065711_1032783_pt1 | contig 26689 bp, 11 predicted proteins | sample Hoacrofraction12_FD_59098 | JGI IMG/M metagenome (GOLD analysis project Ga0065711, IMG submission 59098) | Hoatzin crop microbial communities from Cojedes, Venezuela - Epithelial fraction 12 v2 (version 2) | ecosystem: Host-associated > Birds > Digestive system > Esophagus > Crop | place... | reverse complement strand
CACTGAAGACTGAAGCAAAGAAGGCATTCAGTAGCTCTGCCTTCTCCGCATCCTCCGTCACCAGGACACCCACCTCATTCAGCAGCGGCCCCACATTGTCCCTAGCCTTCCTTTTGCTGCTGATGTAGTGGAAGAAGCCCTTCTTATTATTTTTGACATCCCTTGCCAGCTTCAATTCCAGGTGAGCCTTGGCCTTCCTCGTCGCATCCCTGCACGCTCTCACCACATTCCTGTACTCTTCCCAAGTGTTCTGCCCCTCTTTCCACATTCCATGGACCTTTCTCTTCTGCCTGATCTCTGCTAGAAGCTCCCTGTTTAACCATGCAGGTGTCCTGGCTCCTTTGCTCGATTTCTTTCTCAGGGGGATGCATTGCTCCTGTGCATGGAGGAAGTGTCCTTTAAAGAGCGACCAGCACTCATGGATCCCTCTGCCTTCGAGAGCCCTGGCCAACGGGATTCCTCCCAGTAGCTCCTTGAAGAGGGCAAAGTCAGTCCTCCTGAGGTCCAAGGTTTTGATCCTGCTTATCGCCCTGCTTCCTCCACGCAGGATCCTGAACTCGACCATTTCATGGTCACTGCAGCCGAGTCTACCTCCGACTTTCACATCCTCCACCAGTCCCTCCTTGTTTGTTAACACAAGGTGCAGCAGTGCGCCTTTCCTTGTTGGTTCCTCCACCACTTGCATCAGAAAGTTATCATCGATGCTCTGTAGGAACCTCCTGGATTGCGCCTGCCTAGCTTTGTGGTCTTCCCAGCTGATGTCAGGGTGGTTGAAGTCCCCCATGAGAACCAGGGCCTGTGACTAAATCATTAAGACATCCCATATGCTTGAGTAACATAGGTGAGGAAGGTTCTTAGTGCATTTCAGTGAAACTATTATTTAACTTGGAGCAATTTCGTGTCTGAAACAATTGGAAAGTGCGAAAATGCAACAACATGCTTAAAATGTGTTCCTCAGAGAGATTCAGCTCATCTAGAAAAAGGGAGGGAAGCCTATATATCAGTCCATTGTCTACTGAATACTTAACATAAAATTAAATTATAGAAACATAAAAATCAAAAAAATAGAGTAAAGGCAAAATTCCATATTTCTTCCTCCTTAGAGTTGTCCCAAACACTAAATTGCTGTTAATTCTGTACTTATTTTCTCTTGGGTCTGCTGAATATTTAGATATTTTGTGCAAAGTAGAAAGATTTCCAACAGCAGCAACTGAAAGTACTTATTTTCTCCCTATCTTAACATATCCAACAGTCCAGGGAAAAAAAGACCTGAAAAGAGATAAGAGGCCTGGATAAGAAACCTTTCAAGCAAAGGAGCCACCTGAATCTAAGACATCCTTAACCTCAGTAGTGCCCTAGATACAGAGCAATTGGCAGATGGGCATGTTCGCAGACACATCTTGGACAGAGCCGGAGCTCTTAGACTTGCTCTGAGAGCACCAAGCAGATGAGGCCCTGCAGGCAAGGGTATGATGATTGTGGAGAAAGACAGGCCTATACCATCTTCCAGGGTCAGATGGCATTTTAACAAAGCAAGACAGGTTAGGATGATTAAGATTATGTATCCAGGTGAGATTCATGCTGCTTGCATTCTGCTGAGTTTGGGACTTTGTTTGAAGCACCTGTTTGGGTAAGAGTGGATCAATTTTCTAACAATCCTAAGCTGTTAATTTAGGTACCTAAAATTATTCAATTCAATGGCTTCATTCTAGAGTATTTTATAGTCTATCACAGGGACGACATATAGGAGTTTCCCCTAGGCGATTGCATAGGTATGACATTCTGTTCACTTTCAGAAAGCTTTCTTTGCAGGAAAAAAGGTTAAAAAATATAATCCAGAAAATAAATCAAGGATTTTCCCCTTCCTGCTGAACCACTAATTCCTAGGCCACTGAATCAGGCTCCGTTTTCTGCAGAATGACCTTATCCTCCAATCTGGAGGCTGATGTGCTGCTTTTAGCTGTAATCTATCACCTTACTGCTTTGGGCATTGACTCCCTAGACAGTCTCTAGGCATTCCAAACCATGACCTCCAAAAGTACAATGTAGAAGTGGTCTGCTGCCTGTTTGCTCGATGTCCAAAGAAGAACATATCACATATATGAGGTGGTTCATAGAGTGGGTGGTTCCAGTTCTGATCATATCATTCACATATTTTATATTGCACAACAGACTGGCTTCAACAGGAGAGGTAGAAGCTGCATCTTCCCCGAGAACACAATATAGACTGGTTGTTCATGCACTCTTCTGGGGAAGTAAATGTGAGCTGCAATCCATCCAGGAATGAAGACATATCATATCATAGAATTACAGAATCATAGAACGATTCTGGTTGGCAGGGACCTTATGGATCACCTAGTTCCAACTCCCCTGACATGGGCAAGGACACCATCCACTAGACCAGCTTGCTCAAAGCCCCACCTATTCCAGTGTCTCACCACCCTCATAGTAAAGAATTTCTTCTTTATATCTAATCTACTTCTACTCTCTTTCAGTTTCAAACCATTATCCTTCATCCTATCACTCCACTCCCTGATAAAAAGTTCTTCCTTGTTTTTCCTGCAGGGCCCCTTTAAGTATCATGTCGTGCTATAAAAGCACATCCCAGATACTGGTGGCAGCAGCAAAACTTCGGAGTTCGCTGCTCAAAAGCAGTAGACCAGGTTTCTGCTAGATTCTAATAACAATAAGGCAGAAACTAAGAATGTAACTCCTCAAAAAGACAAATATTGTCTTCCCAGAAACAGAATCATAGGCTCTCATGGAGCTGTCAGATCCATGAGGAAAGCCCCCAAATGAGTTGAACAGGCAGAATTAGATGAATGATGGATAGAATCGAGGAGAAAGTTTTTATTTCACTCTGTCAGTCATAAATCACTTGTCAGCTGAAGCTCATATGCATGAGAAGACAGCTCACTACGTGCGGTGTTGACTGGGAGCAAGGGAGATGTGAGTTTCGGTTCACGCACTAGCTCCTATCACTCTGCTGGATTCAAAGCTGGTTAATCAGTACCACATTCATTCAGTGCTTTCCCTACCCAGCAGAATGGCAGAACCCCTATACGAAAGGTAATGTGAAAACTGTTTTCCCTTCATCCTAATTGCTTCCATTCCTTTATCCCCAGATATCTTCTAGCTTTCTATAGAGTGTCTGCTGTGACGCTTAGAAACTGTCAGAAAATCATAAGGGAGAAAAGATAATTGCAGCTTGTAGCCTAGATCCAACATGAAAATGGATATTAATTAGTGCACAAACAAGATGTTATCTATACCTACACGAGTCCCAGTTCAGTGCTTATGGACTGAGAATGCCAGAGGAATCAAATTCCTCTAACTGTGTAAGAAGAGAAATGCCTTTTTTGTTTTTGTTGCTTTTTCAGAGAGTTTAACTGAGCTATGACAGTCTTATGCATTTTTAGGGTGAAGCACTTGCAATACGTTAAGAAAGATACTAATGTTAAAAAGTGCAGTGTTCATAAAAGTTTGAATGCCCCAGGATTAGGCAGCAATGCAATGACTGCTTGGGGAATCTTGATTTTTGATTCAGGTATTAGATTTTTGAAATCCAACTTAGGACATCTAAGCTTCATTTTGCGTGTGAGCCTGTGTGGCTGAGATGAAAATGCTCCACTAAGACAGAAATTTGTGGATGCAGTGAGAGCTGTTGTTTGTGCAGTCACTGTTGAAAATACTATTTCACTCCCCCAAAATGACAGTGGTCAAATTATCGTACTTAAAATTCATGCCTCGCAAGAAGCAAAAAAAAAAGAACCGGATCACTCTAACAGACAAGCTTGCCCACAATATAAATCCAGGAGACCACAACATTTCATATCAGTGTACTAGGAAGGGGTAGTGAGATGGCATGACCTGAATGAGTCTTAGGGTGGATATAAAGAATCTACCTTGGAGTGAGGGATGCTGGAGAACTGAACAACAAATCCAAAATGCAGGGTCTAATACTGTAGCTGGAAACATTTCTTTTGAAAGATTACACTCTCAGGTAAAGCAGATAAACTCCAAGGAATAGAATTGAAATTGACCAAACTAATAGAGATCTGATTGTTTCCCCATCTGAATAAAGCAGAAAAGCCAAGATTGAATATTTTGAGAATTCCCAGCTCTACAGGCAGAGTAAAATTTCCAGAGATATCAGAAAGACAAACCAGTGAGTTTTCTGAGCAAATGGACTTTTTTTTTAATCACTGTGCAGTTCCAACAGGAAAGCAAACAGTTTTCAGAGACTAACAAACAGATGTGAAGAATGAAGCTGCAATGTTGAAGAGAGATCTGTAATTTCTCTTTCAATGCTACCTTTGTAAATCAAAAGCTGGAGAGAACTTTGTATTGTATGGACTATTCTCAGACAAACAGTAATTAGAAGCTGCATATCTGAATAAGAAGATGGAGGTATTTAATTTGAAAAGATCTCCTTCATTATCAGAATGTGTTAGAACTTAGGTGCATGTTTCAGATGACTCGAGTGTTTCACTGCATAAGAAGTACCTGGGAATATAGACTTAAAATACTAAGATTTAACTACTATGCTGTGGGGAAACGGTGATAGTTTAAATTCCAGTGGTAACCAGAGGACATTCCAACAGATGCTTAGTGTCTGTAATTAGTGTGAGAAGCAGACTCTAAGCAAGAGTCTTTAAAGTTTAAATCTCACTAGGGAAATATAAAGACTTAATACGAGGGAGAAAAAAAAAAATATAAAAAGGAAGATCTTACCTGACTTTTTTTTTTTTTTTTAAATTGTAATTCTGTCCTAGCTTCTAATGTTCACAATGGGATTTTTGGTACCATAGTTTTATCTGAGGCAGATCCACTTTTTTCAATCAAGCCTTGATTTTCTGTGGTATGATTGTATGTAGTGTGCTCTTGTCAAAGAGGCATCTTGTGGTGCCTGAAAATGTATATTACAATTCTTTCCATGTACTTCAGGCCTCTTGTATAGCATATCGCAAAAGAAAAAGTGGCCATTGTTCTATTTGAATGTAGCCTTAAGAACACCAAAAAATACTTTCACAGATGCTTCTGATAACAGCCTTAGCCACATCATGAAATAGCTATTGTTGATTAAGATGCATTTAGTGCTGCTGTCCAACTCTAGGGAATCTGAAAACCCTCCAAACATATGGGACCCCACAGAGGACTCAAATTGTTTTCCTCTAATGCTTTTTTATTCTTCAAGGCAAAAATATGACATGGCACAGTTTTTGTTTTCAGTTGCATTCACCTCTTTAGCTGTCTGTTAAAGGCTTATTGTCAGGGAGAAACTCAATGTCATTCCTGATGTGCTCCATGCACCCGATTCTATGGTTCTGCTAGGCTCCATGCTCTTTCCAATGTCCTTGCTATCTTCCTGCTGGATATAATTTGAAATATTGGACTTTTTTTTTTTAACAGTATTCAAGGTTATTTTTTGGACCATGGTATGCACATCTGCAGTAGAAGATAGTCATTTCGTCATAAGTCCTGTTTTTCAGTCATCTACGGTTCAAGAGGACTTGACTGTCCTCTGTCCTGCATGACATCCTTGTCTCTAAATTAGAGAAACATGGATTTGATGGATGGACCACTCAGTGGATAAGGAATTGGCTGGATTGTTGTACTCAAAGAGTTGCAGTCAATGGCTCAATGTCCAACTGAAGACCAGCTACAAGAGGTATTCCTCAGGGGTCAGTACTGGGACCAGTACTGTTAAATATCTTTGTCATAGACATGGACAGTGGGACTGAGTGCACCCTCAGCAAGTCTACTGACGACACCAAGATGAGTGGTGCAGTTGACACACTAGAGGGAAGGGATGCCATCTAGAGGGACCTTGACAGGCTTGACAGGTGGGCCCATGTGAACCTCATGAAGTTCAACAAGGCCAAGTGCATGGTCCTGCACCTGAGTCAGGGCAATCCCAAGCTTACATACAGTCTGGGTGGAGAAAGGACTGAGAGCAGCCCTGAGGAGAAGGACTTGTGGGTGATGGTTGACAAGAAGCTTAACATGACCCAGCAGTGTGCGCTCACAGCCCCGAAGGCCAACCGTATCCAGGTCTTCATCAAAAGAAGCGTGGCCAGCAGGTCGAAGGAGGGAATTCTGCCACTCTACTCCGCTCTGGCGAGACCCCACCTGGAGTCCTGCATCCAGCTCTGGAGGCCTCAGCACAAGAAGGACATGGATGTGTTGGAGCGGGACCAGAGGAGGGCCACAAAAACGATGAGAGGGATGGAGCACCTCTCCTATGACGAAAGGCTGAGACAGTTGGGGCTGTTCATCCTGGAGAAGAGAAGGCTCTAGGGAGACCATACAGCAACCTTTCAATACCTGAAAGGGGCCTACAGAAAGGATGGAGAGGGACTTTTTACAAGGCAATGTAGGGATAGGACAAGGGGTAATGGCTTCAAGCTGAAAGAAGGTAGATGTAGATAAGATACAAGGAAGAAATTCTTTACTATGAGGGTGATAAGGCACTGGAACAGGTTGCCAAGAGCATTTGTGGGTGCCTCCTCCCTGGAAGTGTTCAAGGCCAGGCTGTATGGGGCTTTGAACAACCTGTTCTAGTGGAAGGTGTCTGCCCATGGCAGGGAGGTCGGAACTACGTGATATTTAAGCTCCCTTCCAACCCAAACCATTTCATGATTCTATGGTTCTATGACCGTTAGTTTAGTACTTTATGAAGATGGAAACATGTTTGTTTAACCTGTTTTGAAAAAAAAATAGATTCTTTTTACCACTTTTAAAGCTTCAGTTTCAAACAGCTTATCATAGATTTTGACCACATTGCAGAGCTTTCATTTCTGAGGTCCATTGCAGCAGCCTCTATTTTTTCTTCTGCTGATTTAGCAGTATAATTTGAAAGACCTTACACTTTACCTGAGCCCAGTGCGGAAGACATCACATTTTCATAACAAAAAAAGTTGTGATGTATTTAAATATTTCAGTTTAAATAGATCTTAGAGTGAAGAGTAGAAAAATATATAAAAAAAAATAAAAGATTTGTACAAGAAGGGGATGAAGAGGAGAATAAAAGTGTGTCGAGTGAAGATTCAGTATTTCAATTTCTGTCATTCTGCCTCCAAAGATCTTTGCCACTGCTGTGTGGCTTTGCTGCCCTTTCTGAAGTCTATCCTCAGAACTCACCACCATCTGCCACTCACCCTCCTTCCCTGAGGGCCAGATTCTCAGCTGATGCAAACAAGCGCAACCCCAATCATTCTTTTACATGTGACCTGATTTTGATTCAGACTTTGCCTCAGGGTTGCTCTGTCTAGTGTTGTCACTCCTGTTGCCAGACCTGACATAGGCTGAGTTTCTCTCAGAGGCTTGGCGAGGAGTGACCTTGGCATCCTTACAGAGTTCCATTAACTTCAAACCAGGTCACCCTGTGGGATCTAGTTGTAGTTATGGGACTTGAGCTGAAAGCTCTTCAAGAAAAATATTTAATCACTTTATGTTCTGAAACTCCACCTACAGGATCTTCAAGGTGAAATGGAGGTTGCAGTCACACAGCAGTGCTCATTGGTTTTACATTTCTGCAAGGCTACCCTTTTTCATGACTAGAACTTCCAGAATACATATATACTATCCTAATCTTTGATGAATGTTCAAGACAGCAGCTGCAGAATTCTAATTCAATCTTCAAATGGATTCTTATCTTTCTAGCAATGTCTTCTCTCAGCAGAAATCCATCTTTTGATAACATTAGTTTATTGTAAACTGATGGACCCATAGTTACACCTATTTTTAGAAAAAATATAGGCTTTCCTGTGAAATTTGCATTAACAGATGCATCTACTCATATCTGTTTTTTGACATTGTTTTGCAAATACTACTTTCTATAAATTCTGTTATCATATGTCTATAAAGAGGAATTACAATCTTTACAATTTCTAGAATTGTCTGTTTTCTCACTCTTTCATCCCCTTCCTCTACTCATAGGCTTTCCCTTCCCCACCTCTTCCAGTTTTGAATTCTCCAAGCTGTAGTGGGAAAAAAATCCCCTTTCATAGGTGTCCTATTTGTAGGTGTCTGATTATGAAGGTCTTCCCTCCCCCATAGAGGGGGGAAAAATGATACAACAGATGGTTCTCTTTTTTGACTACTTATTTGGTGAGATCTGCATTTTCTTTTTGGAACTCCTTTCTGATGAGTTAGAAAAAAAAGCCTTAACTCTGCAGTATATTTTACTTTCTAAAGCAGGTTTTCTCTGACAACCCCAGCTGTAGCACTCATACCACTTTTCTCTTTACTCAGTTTTAAAAAGAGGTTTTTTTTTTTTGTGAAATCATCTTGGCAGCAGTGCTTAATAACTTTATCTTCATTTGCTGGCCATTTCTCATTACCTGGCTCTTAATACACTATGGTGAAGGCACACACAGAACCCTTTTTTATTCGACAGAGAGAAGCACTAACAAAAATGCATTGGTAGGCTGGAAAAATTCTAATACTAGCTTTCATTAACAAGAAAACAAGAGGCAAAATAGTCACAAGAGTCATGAATACAGACAAAGCAAGCTATGCTATAAAACCCTGGCAATACAAAGTCATTACCTATAGTCCCCCAACCTCGTAAGCTAACAAACATTTGCTTAGTTCTGTTTGCCATAAGCCTGAGCATACAGCAAGAACAGTCGTTTTTATACCTTTTCCCATGCTTCAGTAACCATTAATATTGTATCTGTGTGCTACCAAACAACTCAAAATACAAATTTCATCCACACTGGGTCCAGAGAAGTGCAGGAAGTGGGGCTTGCTGGCATTGCATCAAATGAGCACTGAAGCAGACAGTACAGTGTTTAACCCTTTTTATTCAAGCACATAGGAAAATTGATAGTACTTTGAAACCCATTCCAAGATAAATCCTGAAACTTCAAAGCTAACACAGCAACATCTTTTGAGCAAAACTGACCACACAAAATGAGCTTATGTTGTCTTCTTATTCTACACCATGGGGTTTTCATTTGATCTCATACCACAAGACCTAACGACAGATTTATTCTATGTTCAAAATGGAGCCTAAATCCACTGACTAGTGAAGAGTTTTCAGGGATGCCCCCTATTTTAAGTAAGCTCTAATCTCTTGAAAATGGCATAAAGAATTAATTTTCTTAGGGTTAATATTCCTGGGAATAAAGTAAAGAATAAATTTTCTGAAGTCCGGAGTTGTTCAGCCTGCAGAAGAGAAGGCTCTAGGTAGACCTTTCAGTACCTGAAGGAGGCCTACAGGAAACCTGAAGAGGGACTTTTTATGAGAGCATGTCATGATAGGACAAGGGGTGATGGCTTTAAACCAAAAGAGGATAGGTTTAGATTAGATATAAGGAAGAAATTCATTACTACGAGAGTGGTGAGATGCTGGAACCAGTTGCCCAGAGATGTTGTGGGTGCCCCCTCTCTGGAAGTGTTCAAGGCCAGGTTGGAAGGGGCTTTGAGCAACCTGGTCTGGTGGAAGGTGTCTTTGCCCATGGCAGGGGGGTTGTAACTAGATGATCTATAAGGTCCCTTCCAATCTAAACCGTTGTTTGACTCTGTGATGAGTTTTCTGTAATTTTGTCAGGGAAGAAATCTTCCAAATTACCCTATAACTATTGCCTTCTGGGTGTTCAGAGACATTATTCATCATGCAGACCTTTTATTATGTATTTTCCTTCAATATTCTTTGCCTTGTTTCCTTTCTGTTAAGCCCCAATATGTACCTGGGGATCAACTGAATATGCGATAAAAACCTTCATCTGTTCATATTTTTCCATCTGATTTTGCTTGACGAAAAGACTATTGACAAGTCACCTTTTCTGCAGAGAGATTTTTGTAAAGTTTTGAAAGAAATCTGATTTCTGGCAAAAGAATAATAAACCTCTGAAAGAGCTGCTGAAAAATTTTTGTGAAGGAGTCAATTTTTTTCTTTGCACTGATAGAAAGAAAGATTTCAAAAACAAAATTTTCTTAGACAGGTAGATTTTGGTGATGATAGCCATAGGAAGATTTCTGTCTTTCAGGGCAAACTCTCTGATAATTTCTGGAGAGACAAGGAGAGGTCAGAATGAAAATTTGAAATAAAAATAAATATTTGGCACCATTAATTTTTCCAGAAAACCAGGAACCTTTTTTTCTGCACTCTGAAGTTAAACAAATGTATTTTAAAATTTCAGAAATTGTCACAAAATGGAGCTGTCATGTTCCGTAATTTCTAACTGTAGCTCAATTTACTAGGTAATAATGCAGTTTAAGCTCAATATCACAATCTGAGAGCATTAGGTTAGCTTCTCCAAAAGAAGATCCTGTCGTTGCAAACTGTCATGGGAAGATTCAGTAGTGCCTTCAGAGAAAGTCTAAAGGACACATTACTAGTGTAAAGGTCTTCAGATGACATATCAAGAGGAGGTTGTTAGGGAAAAAAACAACCTTAGTCAAAGATAATTTATTTGTAACCAGATTTCAGACTTCAAGAAAATGACTAAAAATTCTGTTCTAAGTAGGAGGTTTTAACATCTTCAGTTTTGCTTTTAATAAAAGACTGTTTCTATCATAGTACAATACCTTAATGTGGAAAAGAAAAATAAATTTGAATAAATTCTAACAGAAAGGGAAAAAACCCAAATCTTTTCTTTTCTGCTTATTCACAAAATTTATAATCTACACTGAGAAAGTAGCTCAGAGAAACAGTAATCTGATGTGTTCTTGAGCTCTTCTTGCTGTAAAAATCTTCGTGTCCTTCAGTTTGGTCTATAATAAGTTTCAGGCACTAGAGATCTTCTTTCTTGCAGAGGTGATCTTCAGGGACTGCTTTTCAGCATGTTCTTGGTTTTGACCTAAGAACGACAAGACGCTATGTATATTAACAGAAAAGGATCTTCAACAGGACACTACATGGCTTATGATATTACTCCGTGTTTGAGGTTCAGAAATTGCATACCTTACAAACTACCACAGAATTTTTGGTAATGTGAAGGTGACTTCTTTGCTCAAGTATTAATCCTAGGAAACTTATCAATACAATTCCTCGAGTTTTCCATCAGAAAAAATGCGTAGCTGCATTTTTTTTTTGTTTTAATAACTGTATTAATTGTTGAAACATTGCTGTATATCCAACCAAGCCCACATGTCTTCTTCTATTGCCCTCCTTTGTTCAGAGTTTCTACTTCTACTGCCTTTCAGTTTGAAATCTTGCCCTTCAAACTGTGGTGTTATTTTTATTACTTATGTGTAACCATACTTGCTTTAGACTGAGTGCCTATCTTTTCACTGAGGGAAAGTTCCTACCTGGAGCAACTACGTATAAAAAGGATACAGGGAATCTGTCACTGAAACATGGAATGCTTCCATCACATTCAAAACAGGGATTTCAGGCTCCTTTGTTAAAAGATAATCATCTCACCATGGACAATACGCCTAATTTTTGTCTAGATTGCTATCTATGACTTTTTTTTTAATCAAAGGTCTCTGAATATGTTATCTATATTATACTACAAATTCTTTTTGCTTTATTTATTTTGAATTTTAAATTTTCATTTCAGGCACTACGATGCACCACAGATAAGTGCCTTGTTAAAACCATGCAAAAACTGATTAACAGCAGCCGATTCAGGATCACTCTTGTTCTCATCGTGATTTGACATCACAGCTGCATTTTTATATATTTATAACATTATAAAATCCACTCAGTATCTAATGTAACTTAGAGACAGAGAAGTAACTCCACCAAAATGTCCATGACAACTCTAAGACTCTGTAGAGACTTTTGTGGGGAAATGATTCATGTCTCTCTGCTCTGATCTTGTTTGTATATTCTCACAATATGGAGGCCAGCAATCTGTAAGGTCAGGGTTTTCTGATAATACCAAGGAACTGCAGAGACCTGAGCACAAAAACAAACAAAGCAGTGTCTGAGATCATGTTGTACAGGTACAAATATGTGGCAGTCATCCAATAACTCAGAAAATGTCTTTCTTGATCTTCAGACTGCATGATGCATGGAAATAAATCAAGTACTTCTCAGTGAGAACTGGACACAAATTCGTGTAGTCCATTACTAAAAAATCCATGCTACAAGCCTTCCCCAAGTGCTTACATTTGCACTCTGCAACGTCCTCTCTGGAGAAAGTCAGCTTCAGTTCCTACTCTTAAGGGAGTTATTCTTGTCACATGAATGCTTAGGCTTTGCTAACTTCTGTACTGACTGTTGAAAGGCAATTGCAGGCAGTGCAAAACAAAACTCTGATTAACATAGTTGGTATGATGTAAGCCAAGAATGCCTTCTGGGAACTTTCCTCTTTCATTTTTGTTCGCTTTTGGACTGCATTCTTAGAAGAAACAATCACCATTGCCAGTGTGTGCAGATGATACCTATATTTAACACTTCTGTCAAACTGCTGTATTGAGATTGCTACTCACTCTATAATTGCTTACGTAAGACAAATCATTGGACATTAGCTGCAAGATAATAGGTCCTTTAAACAGATTAAAGCAATGCCATCTAATTTTACTAAATAAAAACTCTGTAAAGCAGTGTTCATTAACTAGCTCTAAATCTCTGTTGATTGATTTTTCCATGCACATTCACATCTGTAATATGCTTTGTAAAAAATCTGAGATTCAAAAGACAGTGATGAAAATTTTAAAAAGCCCATTCTTTTGCAAGAAGTTTTCCTAAGAAATTTCCATTCACCTTCCTTTGCAGAAATAAAAAGCCCAAATATTAGCCCCAGTCAGGAAGAAGATTGTCAATCCAATTCACCTGATATTTTCTTGATTTTTGATGTGGCGAGGAGAGAATTTAACAGAGTATTGAAGAACATGATTTCATGAGAAGAGACCTGAAATATTACATAGAGGTCTCAGTAACAATGTATTATTGGTATGATGTAGAAACACTGGACTGACAAGTTACATCTAATTAAACTAGACTAACAGTGTTCTTCCAAAGTGAATTTCCCGCTTTTCCCTGGGTTCTGGTTCACAACACAGAGTGATCTTAGAGATCATGAACTGTATCCTCTTAGATGAAACTAAACTGGAAGAGGACCTCCAGGAGGATGGGTAATACACTCTGTCAGCCAATGTTCGCTCAGCCTGTGGGACCAAATTCGAGTTAACCTGAAGTAAAGAAAAAAATATTAAAATTATTCCTGAAATTTGCCACCAGCTAATTTCCTTGTACATGATACAATCTAACTGGTCTGTCACTACTTTCTGACATAGTCACAGCCATAAAGGACCTCCTGGAGTAGCAAGTCCAGCCCCCTTCATGGCTGCCTCAAGGCACTTTTCACATTGCTTCATATCTACATGGGGTGCATTTTAATACGTGCCTCAGTATTTTCCTTCATAATGCATGATGCCACAATTAAATTTATTATTAAATAAATAAAAAATAAAAACAATCTTGAGCATGAATTTAAAAAAAAAAAAAAATTTGACTACTCAAGGTGATCATACAGCTATGAGTTCTGCACACCCTCTGTGTTACTTAGGTGAACACTATGCTTAGAATCATAGAATCATAGAATGTTAAGGGTTGGAAGGGACCTCTGGGGATCAGCTACTCCAACCCCCCTGCCAAAGAAGGGTCGCCTACAGCAAGCTGCACAGGACCGCGTCCAGGCAGGTCTTGAGTATCTCCAGAGAAGGAGACTCCACAACCTCCCTGGGCAGCCTGTTCCACTGCTCTGTCATTCTCAGAGGGAACAAGTTCCTCCTCATGTTCAGACGGAACTCCCTGTGCCTCAGTTTGTGCCCATTGCCCCTCGTCCTGTCACTGGGCACCACTGAAACGAGTCTGGCCCCATCCTTCTGACACCCACCCTTCAGATATTTATAAGCATTTCTAAGGTCCCCTCTCAGCCTTCTCTTCTTCAGGCTAAGCAAGCCCAGCTCCCTCAGCCTTTCCTCACAGGACACATGCTCCAGTCCCCTCATCATCCTCGTAGCCCTCTGCTGGACTCTGTCCAGTAGCTCCTCATCTTTCTTGAACTGGGGAGCCTAGAACTGGACACAGCACTCCAGATGGGGCCTCACTAGGACAGAGTAGAGGGGAAGGAGAACCTTCCTCGACCTGCTGGCCACACTCCTCTTAATGCACCCCAGGATCCCATTGGCCTTCTTGGCAACCAGGACACACTGCTGGCTCATGGTCATCCTGTCGTCCACTAGGACACCCAGGTCCCTGTCCGCAGAGCTGCTCTCCAGCAGGTCCACCCCAAGCCTTTACTGGTGCATGGGGTTGTTCCTCCCCAGGTGCAGGACCCTGCACTTGCCCTTGTTGAATTTCATCAGGTTCCTCTGTGCCCAACTCTCCAGCCTGTCCAGGTCTCACTGAATGGCAACACATTCTGCTAGTGTATCCACCACTCCTCCCAGTTTTGTGTCATCAGCAAACTTGCTGAGGGTACACTCTAACTCTTCATCCAGGTTATTGATGAAGAAGTTGAACAAGACTGGGCACAGTACTGACCCCTGGGGGACACCACTAGTTACCAGCCTCCAACTAGACTCAGGGCCGCTGACGACAACCCTCTGAACTCTGAATTCTGCCAGTTCTCTATCCACTTCACCGACCACTCACCCAGCCCACACTTCCTGAGCTTCCCTAGGAGGATGTTATGGGAGACAGTGTCGAAGGCCTTGCTGAAGTCGAGGTAGACAACATCCACTGCTCTCCCCTCATCTACCCAGCCAGTCTTGTCTTCGTAGAAAGCTATCAGATTGGTCAGGCATGATTTCCTCTTGGTGAATCCATGTTGACTACACCTAATAACCTTCTTTTCCTCCACTTGCTTGATGATGACTTCCAGGATAAGCTGCTCCATCACCTTTCCCGGGATGGTCGTGAGGCTGACTGGCTTGTAGCTCCCTGAGTGCTCCTTGTTGCCCTTTTTGAAGACTGGAGTGACAGTGGCCTTTCTCCAGTCCTCGAGCACCTCTCCTGTCCTCCAGGACCTCTCAAAGATGATGGAGAGTGGCTCAGCAATGACATCCGCCAGCTTCCTCAGCACTCATGGGTGCATTCCATTGGGGCTGATGGATTTGTGGGCATCCATATTGCTTAAGTTATCCCTCACACAGTCCTCCTCGACCAAGGGATGGTCATCCTCTCTGTAGGCTTCTTCTCTTACCTCTGGGGCCTGGAATTCCTAAGGGCCTGCCTTGGCACTGAAGACTGAAGCAAAGAAGGCAGGTATCACCTCTGCCCATATTTGGGTAAGGCACATGAGAATTGCGGAACGGCGCATCCTCCGGTCTGCCCTCCCCGTCCTGCGTTACCTTGTTGGAGTCTGCGGTTGCTGGGCAGAACCCCCACTGCAGGTGGGCACCTTCCTGGTCCTGCATGCTCAGGATAGCCCTTGGAAGGATTGCTCCGGAGCTCAGGCAACTGTTTTAGCGTAATATTTGAGGGATTAACACATATTAACTCTATCAGTCTCTGAGAAGTTTCTACAAAAAAAGGCTACTTCTTGGTTTTTTGTGTTTCTTGCAAAATTGACACCTTCATTGATTCATAACTCAAAAGAATCTTTTGTCCTCTTTGATTAAAAACTAAAACATTGTTCCACCAGATAAATTGTGACCGTATTAGCCATATGTAACATGAGCTTTTCCCAAATCATCACCATTAATCTCAGCAAAAGTAAAATACAAATTATAGATCTTGCTGTTGCATCACAGAAGGTAAGGAATCTATTAAATACTACAGAGGAGTGCATGCAGTATACTGCTCAAGGAAGCACTTAAAAAAAAAATAAAGCTTGATTTTTACTCCGTTTCATTTGAATAATCAAGCTCTAAATTGGGGCATTTAAATGGAAGTCAAAGAACTTGGAGTGTGATGGAGGAAGCAGTAATCAGTTTCAAAAGATGTTGAAACTCTGATGAGAGTTGAATATGTCAGATTAAGTTATGTCCTAGAAAGGGAGGTTCCCTGAACAACTGCTAGTCACTATAAATTATTCTGCATTTCAAACAGGAAATCATCCAATTAGACTAACAGCTGCAGAGATTGGAACAAGCCTTGCATATTAGAAAATTAAAGAAAATGCAGCTGAGTCCTATGTAAAGCAGCTAAGGTAAGTCATTTTCCTTTTCTCCAATAAAACCTAATTTCAAGGACTTTTAGGATAAGGCAATGACTGCAAATTTGTTACATGTGCTTAAAACAGGATAAATCCTATGCCATTAATTGTGCTGGATACTGTAATCTGACACTTCATATGGATGTTCTATTTGTCCTAAACTATCCATTTCTTCTTTCAAGGTGGGTGGATACTTCCATATTTCTTCTTTTCCTCGGTCAGTTCCAATATCACAGAATCATGGAATCACAGAATCACAGAATCATAGAATGGTAGGGGTTGGAAGGGACCTCTGGGGGTCATCTAGTCCAATCCTCCTGCCGAAGAAGGGTCAACTACAACAGGCTGCACAGGACCGCGTCCAGGCGGGTTTTGAATATCTCCAGAGAGGGAGAATCCACAACCTCCCTGGGCAGCCTGTTCCAGTGCTCCATCACCCTTGGAGGGAAGAAGTTCTTCCTCATGTTCGGATGGAACTTCCTGTGCTTCAGTTTGTGCCCGTTGCCCTTTGTCCTGTTGCTGGTCACCACTGAAAAGAGTGTGGCCCCATCCTTCTGACACCCACCCTTAAGATATCTACAACCATCAGTAAGATCCTCTCGCAACCTTCTCTTCTTCAGGCTGAACAAGCCCAGCTCCCTCAGCCTTGCACGTAAGACACGTGCTCCAGTCCCCTCATCATCCTCGTAGCCCTCCGCTGGACTCTCTCCAGTAACTCCTCATCTTTCCCGAGCTGGGCATGCAAGAAATGGATGCAGATGTGGCCTCACTAGGGCAGAGTAGAGGGGGGCGAGAACCTCCCTTGACCTGCTGACCACATTCTTGTTAATGCACCCTGAGGGCAATCACAACATTATCATCACTACTATTTCAAAAAATTTTAATGAAAATGAGCAACACTATTATCTTGGAAATACTTTCTAGGCAAATGTCATCTACGTTTGAAACTTCCTTCTAGAAAACTGTCTGAGATTGTAAACTATAAACTGTATGTGAAACAGAAAAAAATAGTTTAAGTCAGGAAAATCAGTAACTCAGAAGAAGGTGGAAATGAAATTTTATATAATGAAATAAACAAACCTCAACAACAATCAGAATTCTGATGTTAGAGAAAATAGTATGATAAAAGGAAATAATACTGAAAATGCAGTGTACTATTTATAAAGCGTGTTATTAAAACACCTTGGGCTTTCTACTGTGTCTGAGAAAATAAATAAAACCAGTATATCTTTACCTGGAAACCCAGCATGTAGTTTCAGGATCAGAAGATGTCAACCAGTCTGTATGTCAAAATTATATTTACCATTTAATGACTGGACTAACATTAGACATCAGTCTCTAAAAAACCAAAACAGATGGAGTGATGAAGTGTCAACCACGAACGAAATTCTGAAGCTATTTCTATTTTATTTTTGTGAGGAAATGTGTTTTAAGCCAAGAAAAATATTCACATAGTAAAGCTGTATATTTCGATAATGATGCCCTGAGACACCTACAGATACCCTCCTAGTGCTTTTGGCAATGCTCATCCCATAACTGGCCTTCCAGAGATGTGTTTCATTTCTGAAGAGGTTGTTCCTTAAGGAACCTCAGATTAGGTAAGATCTTTGTTTCTTTTAACTCATCATGCATTAAATGTCAGGGCATATTCTCATACTACCTACACAATTTCTCCTATAGGCTTTGCTCCTAAGTGTTTTTTCTGTGGTCTCTGTCCCTTTAATGTACACACAATGTCTTGTACCTTACCACAGGAGTTCATTGAAATCACAACTGAATCTCTAGCAGGCAGAGATATAGACTTTAAGTGCCATAATTCCTCTCAGGTTACTTTAAAAAGCTTCATTCCCCCGATGCTTTTTAAATAAGCCTCCAACTGCAATTAGGAAACAGTCTAATAATTTTCCTTAATATGTAATTTCGGGTTGCTTTCTTTAGAAGGTCTTCAACTAGTTTTAAAGCTTTGAAAGTCTTCATAGGATCAAAGGCAAAGTTATCAAGAAGAATACATAAAGGAAAGTGACTAAAATATTGTACCAGTATATACTCACCTCACATCAAGATATAGTCAACTCTGGAAAGATTCGATGTGAATTGCCACTGAAATGATTTTTTTAGTTAAAATGTATATTTTCAGTAAGAAAGGGAAATTAAAGAAAATCCAGGACACACTCTCTTGCTTGCTGATAGACAAAGGATTCACAGATTAAGCTGCCCCTAAGGAGTGAATTTTCCTAGCACTAAAGATGTACTCACACCGAAAAAAGTCTCTAAGCCAGAACTGTGTACAAAAAGTATGATTTAACTTTAAAAATTTATTAAAGAGTGTGTATAAATGATTGATAGAATCAAAGGCTGAAATATGTTCAAATGAAAGGTTTGAATGACAAGCCTGTTTCTTTTAGGTTACACAGAAGATGCGTGTCCTTGGGAAAATTAAAATCTGCATAAAAACGTTAGGTTTAATATCTGTCAGTGTGGTAAAGCAATTATCTAATATATTGAGATCAAAGAGTAGCATAGCACTGCATTAACTCAGACTGACAAATGCGTGGAGATCACTCTGACCACTGCTGAAATGCAAAAGTATATGATGAAAAGGAGTGTCTTTCATACTACAAAACACTGTGTAATTCTTGTGGTTATATGGTCCCAGTGCAAAACACCAGAAAGAGGCACTGGCATGCAGCTGTCAAAGTGCAGCTGACCAGTACGCCTGGCACCAAACAAGCATCTTAATACGTTTCACCTTGCGTAGTAAGTCCAGTGCTTGACCTTGATGCTGATGTACAAAGCAGGCAGAACCCAGAGATGTATAGCTGCCTGCAGCACAACTGCTCTCAACCAAGAATGAAAAAAAAGGTTTCTGATCACATCCACAGAGCTGAAATTAGCCAGAAGACATGTAAACACCAGACTGTATTTAGTTACTACCTTGTTTTATACCTACGGCTGGTGTACCCTGCCAAGGGAAAATCCAGAAGAGGAGTTACAGGACAGCATTTTACACCTCCTTTCAAAGACTGTTTCTTGTATTGCTTAATAAAGGTCAATTCATTGGACTGTAGCATGTTTAATGTATGAGAGCTGGTGTAACCATGAAACAAGGCCCACTGAAAATTAGCTGTAAATTCTCCCTTTGTTTTTTTAAAGCTCCTCATGCTTGGATTTGAAGGGACTAGTTGCCTGGAGGAGTCTTTTTCTTGTGGTCACTACATGCTGATTTGATCCAGCAACAACAGTTCAAAAGTCCAGAGTATCCTGGAGTGGTGGCTTTTTCTTGTATGCTCAGAGATTTTTAACTGTTTCATAGGCTGTTTCATTTAATCAACTCTTTATAAACTGTTTCTTTTAAGCAAATGAAAAGTAACTGCAATCATCTAATGTAATTCTGGTCTCATGCATACCAGAGGCCAAGACTTCCACAGAAGAGCTCCCGTCTCCTGTCTAGTCATACCATTTGAAAATCATATAAATTTCAGAAATATGTCCATTCCATCTCCGAAATATTTCACTGTAGGGATTGTTGTACTACTTCAAAAATTGAACATCTGTCTGGCATGAACTTTACTCCTGAAAAAATTAGATGTTAATGTAATGAATGCAAGACCCCACATAGTTTTGAGAAATAGGTCTTGCCAAGCTGACTTCACTTTACTTTTGTGAGAATATGACTTTATCTGATGGATGCACAAGCGCTAACGCAGTTGACTTCTTCAGTGCATGAATTGATGCCACACACCTTAGGGTTAATAAACTTCACTGACATAAAATCAGGGAGGTGTGTACTAGATGGATTACACAGTGGTTAAACAATAGATTTTAAAAAAGGATTACAAATAAGAAATCTTGACCATTTAGATGAATTTCTCTGTGCAGTTCTTATGAGGAAAAAAATATTTGGACTATTCCTTAAAGATTGTGTCAGCCCTTGTTGAAAAAGCAAAATCTTTGTCAGTTAAAAAAACAGTCCCTTTCACCATTCACGGATCATAGAATCATGGAATACCAGGTTGGAAGAGACCTTAAGGACCATAGGTCCAACATTTCTTGGCAAAACCAGTTTAGACAAGACTGCTCAACACCCTGCCCATACAGATCTTCAAAGTGTCCAGTGTTCGGGAATCCACCACTTCCCTGAGGAGATTATTCCAATGGCTGGTTATTCTCATTGTGAAAAATTTTCCTTGTGTCCAATCGGAATCTCCCCAGGAGTAACTTGTACCCATTAGTCCTCAGCTCTTCCATATGACTGCTTGTAAAAAGGGAGTCTCCACCTTCTTTGTAGCTACCCTTTAAATACTGGAACATGGTGATATGGTCTACCCTAAGCCTTCTTTTCTGAAAGCCGAATAAACCCGGTTCTCTCAGCCTTTCCTCGTATGGCAGGCTTCCCAGTCCTTTGGTCATTTTTGTGTCCCTTCCTTGAACCCTCTCCAGCCTGTCCACATATTTTTGCACATCAGGAACTAAAACTGAACATGGTATTCCAGATGTGGTCTGACAAGTGCTGCTTAGAGTATGATAATGACTTTTTTATCTCTTCTGGTGACGCCCTTGTTGATGCAACCCATCATCCTGTAGGCTTGTTTTGCCGCAGCAGCACATTGTTCACTGATCTTGAGCTTGTTGCCCACCTGGACCCCTCAGGTCCCTTTCCACAGAGCTACTCTCCAGCTGGGTAAACCTCAGCGTGTGCTGATTATGTTTTCCCAGGTGCAAGACCTTACACTTGTCCTTGTTGAATTACTTAAGGTTCTCATTAACCCACTCTTCCAGTCTATCCAGGTCTTCCCACAGGTTTTCTCTCCCTTCCAAGTTGTCCACTTCCCCATTCAGTTTGGTATCATCTCCTTCTACGACCAGGTGACCCTCCTGCTGGATGAAGGAAAGGCTGTGGATGTCATCTACCTGGACTTTGGTAAGGCCTTTGACACTGTTCCCCACTGCATCCTCCTGAAGAGACTACCCGCCCATGGTTTGGATGGGTGTACTCTTCGTTGGATAAAGAACTGGCTGAATGGCCGAGTGCAGAGTGGTGGTGAATGGAGTTCAGTCCAGCTGGCAGCTGGTCACAGGTGGTGTTCCCCAGGGCTCAGTTTTGGGTCCAGTCTTTTTTAACATGTTTATGAATTATCTGAATGAGGAGATTCAGTGCTCCCTCAGTCAGTTTGCAGATGACATCATGTTGGGTGGGAGTGTCGATCTACTTGAGGGTAGGAAGGCCCTGCAGAGGGATCTGGACAGACTGGATCCATGGGCCGAGGCCAACTGTATGAGGTTCAAAACCCCATGCAACGCTACAGGCTTGGGGAGGAGTGGCTGGAAAGCTGCCTGGTGGAAAAGGATCTTGCGGTGTGGGTTGACAGCCGGCTGAACATGAGCCAGCAGTGTGCCCAGGTGGCCAAGTAGGCCAACAGCATCCTGGCTTGTATCAGGAATAGTGTGGCCAGCAGGAGTAGGGGGGTGATCATGCCACTGTACTAGGCACTGGTGAGGCCACACCTGGAGTACTGTGTTCAGTTTTGGGCCGCTCACTCCATGAAGGATACTGAGGTGCTGGAGTGTGTCCAGAGAAGAGTAACAAATCTGGTGAAGGGTCTAGAGAACAAGTCTTCTGAGGAGCAGTTTGGGAAACTGGGGTTGTTTTAATAAATAATAAATAATATGATAAATAATATCATAAATTAATATCATAAATAATCCACAAGACTTTAGGCAACTGTGTGTTTTAAGAAACTGGTAAGGGGTCTTCAGTAGCTGTCGCAGACCATATCTTAAGCCATTTGACTCAAAGCTTGTTTGCAGCCCAGCTCACTGCAGGACCTCCTGGCAGGCCAGCCAAATACAAACCAGACAAGGAATAAACAATCACCTGAAACCAGCCTAGAAGGATGAGTACACAGGAATGCTGTCGTGGAAAATGTGTCTAGGCTCCAACTCCCTCCCTGACCTGCCGGAGCCAGGACTGAGAAAAAAATACATGCAAGGAACTGGGGGAACATGGGGTACGCGCTGTTGCCTAGGGAAAATTCTCCCCAAACACCTTATAAAAGACTGTGCGGCCAAATGACGAGGGGTCACCCACCACTGACACATACAAGAACTATGGACCAACGAGACGCCACTGGATCCATGGTGGTGACTATCTCTTGTGACTCTATCCATAATGCTTGCTAGGTTTCTTTCTTTCCTGTCTTTTTGTCTCCTGTCGCCATTTCCTTGTGCCTCCATTTGAACAGGTGATCAATAAACCTGTTTGAATGGCTGCATTTGACCTTGTTTATGTCTTAATCTCACTCTGGGAATAACAACCAATCTCTACAGCTTGGGTCTTCCCGGACCGTAACAGTAGTTTCCAGTAATTATTCACATTTTTCTCTTTAGTTTCTATTTACCAGCCAGCTAAGCACATAATTATCGTATGCTTGTGAGACTAGCTCCTGGTGTGAACCAGAGAATGCGTGTTATTGGTTTCTTTAGTACCTCTAGTAAAAGAGAACAAATCTAGAATTTACTCTCTTAGAATGTTATATTTTAAAGGTTAGAAAATTGTCACTTATAATTTAGAGAAATTATATTACTGTTACTATTAACAGAAAAAAAGAACTCAAGTATATATTTGTTTCAGTTTAAAGTCTCTGTGTTTTTACTGTGAGTTTGGGGTTTTTTTCTTTCAAATCTTATTTTCTAGATATGCTTCACTATTTGTCTCATTCTCTCTGTTCTGCTTTGGCTTTCAACTGACTTCAGAAAGTATCATTTTCTGTATTATTATTTAAAAGACTACTCTCAAGGCCAGCAAGATCATTCACTTCCAACATGTCCTGGATTCAGAAAAAAGGTAACAACACATTGACTCCCTTTTCTCCTCTTGTATATTTGACCCTTATTAAATTGATTTAAACCTAGTCATTTTAACATTCTAACTACTGAAATCTTCCCATCAGGTTTCAGAAATATCAGCTAAATTATTGTGCACACACCAGCAATTCGAGCTTATTACTAATGATTCCAAAGTTCATGTATAAGCAAATAAGAATTTTTTCGCCAAGGCCATATTGATGAAGATATCATTTTACTGACATTTTAATTTTCTGTGGAATTAATAATCTTTATCTACTCCTTTTTTCTGTACACGAACACATTTTTTAATAAAAAATATATGAGAAAAATACTTCAGTAAGATGAAACCAATGTAATTTATCTTTTGATATTTATTTGCATGTGTTTGTCTGTCTTGTTCATTATTTTCCTTTTTTAAATTATCGGCATTTTGAAGAAGTAAAAGATTTTGAGAGTATTGTACACTTAGCTGCATTACAGTATTACTTGGTGAGATAATATTTACATAAATGCGCTGTTTTCTTTTACTTCAGGTACATTCAGAGAAAATTCTGGTCATTATTAAACAAGTTTTTTTTTTTTCTTAAAAAATGTGGAAATAAAAGTATCCTTTAATTTAATGTGAGTTTACTATTTATAATCAGTTCTCATTTTTTTAATCAAAACTGACTAATCCTGAAATTAAATGTTAAAATGAAAATGCTGAAAAATGCTTTCAGATCAAAAAAAAATGTGAACTTTTCAGAACAGTCCTTGTTAAAAAGTCATTTCAAGTAATAGTGAAATTTCGCTGACCTCAACACTGCACTTTTTAGTGAATTAACTATTCATTTCGTTATTCATCTTTGTTTCTTGAGCCTATCTGGATAGATTGCTCATTACTCTTCCATGGAAAAGAAATGACTTACTCATTTTTCTTGGCTGATGTTGCAATACATCTTTCCCTAAAAAGACTGTAGGACTGGCAGGAACAAAAAAGGGAAAGATTAACTGTCTCGAAGCTATACATTAAAGCTTGGGATGCATGAGGAGAAAAATTAATGTTTCTCTCTTCCCTGTGGGTCCTAAAGTGGTTAGTATTGGACAAGGTTGCTCATAATAGTAATAACTTTTTTCTTCCCTGCTGTAAGTTATTTCTGTCTTGAAGGGGAACACACCAGGCATAGAACCTTGCTGTCTGACAAAACATGACCTTGCACAAAGGTTATTTTCACAGGGTCAACCCAGAGAAACTGGTGAAACCAGGAAACTATGCTGCAGAATTGTCTTTCCTTTTTTTCCCCAAATTAGCAGTCAGTTGTGCTTCTTTCCACATACAAAAATAATGTGAATTTAGTGGTTTTGTTTTTCAGAAAATATTGTGTTCATGGCATTTTCTATCCAGACGCAATCTGAAGTAAGCCATCAGTTCCCTGTCACTTGGTCACTTGGATAATTGTAATCCTGAAAGAAATTACTACCTTCTGGATATCAAGAATGGGACTAAGTATATACATTCAGCTGTTATAAGGAATTCTATTGGGTTTGTGTGGCGAGGTTTTGGTAGCAGGAGGGCTACAGGGGTGGCTTCTGTGAGAAGGTGCTGGAAGCTTCCCCTGTGTCTGACAGAGCCAATGCCAGCCAGCCCCTAGATGAATCCAACCCCAGCCATGGCCAAGCCAATCAGCAATGGTAGTAACATATTTAAGATGGTAGAAACACCCCCCCCAGAAATTTCAGGGGGAGAAAGGAGTGAGAATATGTGAGAGAAGAAACTCTGCAGACACCAAGCTCAGTGAAGAAGGAGCGGGAAGATGTGCTCCCCCCATGCGGCACATGGAGCAGACCATGGTGAAGCAGGCTGTGCCCCTGCAGCCTGTGGAGGTCCACGGTAGGGCAGGTATTCACCTGCAGCCCGTGGAAGACCCCACGCTGGAGCAAGTACCCCCAAGTCCCTCTTGGCAGGGCTTCTTTCAACCCCTTCATCCTCCAGTCTGTGTTGATACCAGGGGTTGCCTCGACCCATGTGCAAGACCTTGCGCTTGGCCTTGTTGCATGTCATGAGGTTCAAATGGGTTCCCTTCTCAAGTTTGTCCAGGTGCCCCTGGATGGCATCCTGTCCTACTGGTGTGTCAATAGCGTCACTCAGCTTGGTGTCATCTGCAAACTTGCTGAGGATGCACTCGATCTCGCTGTCTACGTCATTGATAAAGATACTAAACAGTACTGGTCCCAGTATGGATCCCTGAGGGACACCACTTGTCACTGATGTCCATCCGGCCATCGAGCCGTTGACCGTTACCCTTTGGATACAACCATCCAACCAATTCCTCATCCACCAAAGAGTCCTCCTATCAAATCTGGATCTCCCCAGTTTAGAGAGAAGGATGTTGTGGGGGACTGTGTCAAAGGACTTAGAGAAGTCCAGATAGACGACATCTGTAGTTCTTCCAATGTCCACTGAGTAGCGTGCAGATAGAATTGGAAATATAGCTTAGTAGTACTTGGGAAATATTGAATATAATTTTTTCTTTTCACAATTGCAGCATCCCAGATTGTACTCCCTTGTTGCTGAGGAGAACTTTTTGGATTTTCTTAAAAAATTATTTATGTAGTCAAGTAGCGTATTGTCTGTACTGTAGATGTTATCCAGTCAATGGTATGGGGGAAAAAACATGTTTCAGCTGATGAAACCAAACTTTAACTGGCATTTTCTGCTTTGAGTTAAGATAGTGGGAAACTCACAAATTAAAAAGTGGTCAAAATCTCCCTAACAGTATCATATGATTTAAAATCATTTGCTTTATTCATTTTCCAATTCTTCTGAAAAGTTAATGTGGGTTTTTTTTAACAGGGAAAAGGGAACTGTTTTAAAAAAATGAAGTTGAAACATTCAGTTAATTAACAATTCACTAAGAATTTTCACTGTTCTGTCACTCTTGTTTTTTGCATTCATTTGCTCTTCCTTCTTTAAGTTATGTTTTGTATATTAAAATTATGTCAAAATACTGCAGTTTAATGGTACAATCTATACCATTGACGTTCAAGGTCTTTTTCAATCTGGACTCCTTTGTACTCATCTGAATTTTCTCCAAACAATTTAAAACCTACAAGGAAAAGATGTTATTTGCCTTTCATAGAGATGGATAGAGTATTACAGAGATTAAGATCCAGAGAGAATGCTTTGGATCAGTAAATGGGATGAGGATAAAATGCAGGACCTTATATCTAAGATAGAAATTCATAATATTTTGAATAAAGACTGACGGCAATGATGTCTGCAATCTGTCCAGCTTTGTGCTCTTAAATTTATAGTGTCTTCTCAACATGTTCTTCCTGTTATCAACTAATTAACAGATAAATATATAGCAGCAATATTAGAAATGTAGAGTGGGAAAAGGAAAAAAAAGAAGCAATATTAAGAGAATGATCAAGATGCTGCATCTGCCCCTCACAGACCAGCAGCACAACTACTGGACCATAGAACTTTCCTCCTAGTTCCTCTTTTCAAACTCTGATTATCATAGAATCACAGAATGCTAGGGGTTGGAAGGGACCTCTGTGGGTCATCTAGTCCAACCTTCCTGCCAAAGCAGGGTCACCTACAGTAGGGTGTAGAGGAACTTGTCCAGGAGGATCTTGAATATCTCCAGAGAAGGAGACTCCACAGCCTCCTGGGCAGCCTGTTCCAGTGCTCCGTCACCCTCAGAGGGAAGAAGTTCTTCCTCATATTCAGACGGAACTTCCTGTGCTTCAGTTTGTGCCCATTGCCCCTTGTCCTGTTGCTAGGCACCACT
>Ga0065711_1003721_pt1 | contig 26689 bp, 17 predicted proteins | sample Hoacrofraction12_FD_59098 | JGI IMG/M metagenome (GOLD analysis project Ga0065711, IMG submission 59098) | Hoatzin crop microbial communities from Cojedes, Venezuela - Epithelial fraction 12 v2 (version 2) | ecosystem: Host-associated > Birds > Digestive system > Esophagus > Crop | place... | reverse complement strand
CCTCCGTCGCGGCGGCTGCCCGCGGCCCTTTCCCTCACCCGCCCTCCCGGCCGCAGCCCCTCCGCTCCCGAGCCCCCCGCCGCCCCAGCCCACCTTGCTGCAGGTCCTGCTGGTCGTACCAGGGCTCATCCTCCCGGATCTCGAACTCCTCCACCAGGCTGTCGGCCAGCATCGCGCCGGGACGACGGGCCGGCAACGCTCAGGCGAGAGTCCCCTCGCGCCGAGCGACAGCGGGGCAGGGCGAGCCGGCAGCCGCTCCTCTCCTTAAAAGCCGCCTCCGGCCACCGCCGAGCGTTTCCGGACTTTGCCGAACCTCTCCCCCTCCTGGTGGCGCTGCGCGAAGCTGCCGGCGGCAACGTGGCAAGCGACCGCCACCCGCCCACCGCCTGCCCCGCGATTCAAACACAACACCCTCACCTCCTCGGCGGGGAGCCAATGGGAAGCCGCCCGCCGGACAGAGCGAAAGGAGCGCACACCAATCACAAACCGAATTCGTGTCAAGCTGCCAATGAAAACGAAGAGAAGGTTGGCCCGAGCTAATTGCGCCCCGCCCCAGCAGCCAGCTGCGCAGCCTCCAGTCAGAGGAGGTGGGTTAGTGCCGGTGGGAGGGGGCGGTGGCCGCCGGGGCTCCGGGGGGTTAATGGCGGGAGCGGTTGCTGCTGGGTATTCCGGTGGGTCTGCGGCGGAATAGCGCCGGCCCGGCCCGGGGCGGGGCAGCGCGGCTGGGCGGAGGGAGGGCCGTGGCTCCTAGTCGCTCCGTGTTGGGAGCGCCCGCGGTGCGCGGAGGGCAGAGCCTGTGAGGAAGGGCTCGGCCCCCAGCCGCGTCCCCTCACCGGCGTCGCGCCCAGGCGTGGGCCGCGTTCCCGCCGCCCCCCGGCGAGCCTCGGCGCGGGAGCGCGGAAGGGAAGGGGGCGGGAGGCGAGACCGTGGCCGCTCTGGGGCAGACGGCCGTGGCCACCCCCGCGCGTCTCTCGGGCCGTCGCTGCTCGATCTCGGCTCCTCTCACAAGGAAGAGGGAGCCGCGTCCCGTGTCTGGGAGCTGCTGAGGAAAAAGCAGCGTGGTTTGCCCAGTTACGACAGACGAGTACCTCCGAACTTCCCGTCCCGCACGTTTCCCGAGCGCCCTTGCCTCCCGGGCCTCGCAGTGCTGGGGCAGCTATGGCATCGCAGGCGTGAGGGAGTGGTGGCGCTCAGCCGCTTCCCTTTGCCCTCATGCTCCGAGTGCTTGCTGTCTGCTTCTCACCTCTGCTTCGGCAGCGTTCCCCCGCAGTATTGCCCCTCGGGACGAGGAAAGCGTTTATTCTTAGTTCTGTCTTAATGTGGTTCAACTCATGGGAGAAAGATGAGGAAGATACTGGTGTCCAACCAGTTTGTCAGGACTGCGAGCATTGCGCTGCAGTTTGGGACCCAGTACAGCAAAGCGTGATGTCAGGTAGTGGGCTTCGGTCGACATTTGTTACCGCTTGGGAGTCCACTTTTCACCTTTAGGCTCGTGCTCTAGTTTCTTTTAGTGATTGTCCTCCAGCTCCGGGGGAAATGCAGGTAAAGTCGTACTGTGTCTCGCTGGCTTAAACAGTCTGTTCTTTGCGTTTATCTGTATTGGCACAGTTGCAACCACCAGAAGTTTCTGAAACTGATTTGCCTTCTGTGAGTCACAAGATGTCAACACCTGTGCTTTAACCTATTGAATATAAAGGCTGACTATAGAGGGAGGGGATAGTCATGCGTGATTTCATTGTAGCACAATTAAAGAGCACATCTTCTGGGAAAGGAAGTGTGGTACCTCAACTTCTAATTGAACCTATTTCATAAACAAGGTACAGGGCCAGATGTACCAATTAGTGTAAAGAGCGGTGTCAGATCCTGCGTGTTACAATTAGTCATGGCACTAGAGGCCTGTTTGCACATTGTTAGAAGGTTGTTGTTGAAGAAATTTCAAATTTCTTCTTTCTTTAAAATTTTCTGAAGCTGAGGGATCCTTTTTTTTCAGTTGTGTGTGGGAAGGAATTGAGTCAAATATGATTTGAGAAATGACTGTTAGTTTTCTGATAACATTGGTGTGAAGCATATTTATTCTTGGTGCTCTTGGAATTTGGGGGAGAGTCTCCCAATTCTCCATTCAAAGACCCATGCAAGGGGCTCCAGGGAGAAAAAGAGATTCAATGTCTACCTTTCCAAAAGCTCTAGTATCTACTACGTAAGTCACTTCATTAAGTATATTTGTGAAGGCTTGAACATGCACTTCTTTAAAAAAAATGTGACGTCAGTAACATTGTAATGACTTTCACAGTAATATCAAACTTATTTTTAAAAATAAACGTTTCAAATTAGCATCTTTCCAATAACCTTATTCTTCATTTTAGGTTTCTCAGTAAAAGTTTGTGAAACCAAACTTGTTAGAAAAATGCAAACTCTCATCACCTGAAAATGGAAGTGTCTCTACAGCTGTAGCTCTGTGAAAAATAAACTTGAAAATATATATTACAATCACCCTCAAGTACCTAAAAAATCAGTCATATTCTTACAAATAAATTTGCCTTAGAAAAAAAAGTGTTTCAAGTTGTCAGCTTGATTTTTTTTTTCTTACCTGTAAAGAGATGTTATCCACTCTTTCCATGTTGTTTCATATTTGAGCATCTTAAATATATATACAAAAATATCCACATTTTATTGGCTCTTCAAGAATTAATTTTCTGTGTTGGGGGGTGGAAAATCTGCCGTTCCATCCTCTGCCTTAGCCAGAATAGACACTTCCTCAGTGCCGACCTGGCTGGTGGCTCTTACCTGGCCCTTGCCTGGCGATTAGGAAGTTACCCTCTTCCCTCTCAGCAGCCTGGCGTCAGCCAATTTGTAAACCACAGGAAGGCTGGAAACAGCCCTGGGTTTCATTTCCTCTGTCTTTCATGGTCATTTTTCTGAGGAGCTCAGTGAGCTGCTAACAGATCTGCTGAGACAGAGAGAGATCCGAACAAGCAGATATTCAAGCTAACTATTTTGATGGATATTTGAAAATTGCATTTACAATAAAATTGTTCATATGCAGAGGAGCAAAGTGTGGACTATTGACAAAAAGCAAGTTGTAAAGCTCTGGAGTTAGTATGCATTGTAAGGCTGAAATCTGAACCTGAAGTATCTCCAGATTAATGGCAGACAGCTTCCTTCAAATAGATGTGAAGATGCACAAAGCCTCAGTTAAAAACAGATACCTGGGAGAAGTATTTTTGTACTGGGCTTATGGAATCAAATCTGGTCAAGGACCACCTTTAGGTAGTCATTATTCTGCTTTATAAGGTAGAGGTTCCCTGGAACTAGCTATTTTCATGGGATAGTTTATACCAAGCATGCTTAAGTTAATTGCTAGATAGATGGAAAAAGTCAGCATCTTAAAAAATTGTGGGCTGAAGATCTGTTTGATATATTGAAGAACTCTTTGTTCTTGGTCTGAATCTCTGTTATTTGGACATACTTAAAATGTTGTACATGTGTTACTTGCTAGATTTTATTTATATGCAGTCTTTTATATAATGAAAGTGTTTATTAAAAGATGTTTTGGTTGTTTTATGGTTTCTATTCATATCTCATTAGTTTATTAGGTGAAAGTATTGCTTCCATGGCTTGTTAACAATTAACATTTAAAAATACAAGGACAAAACTTGGTATTTATTTGAAAGAAATATTCATCTAAGTGTATGCTGCATTTGACACTCTTAGCAATGGAACATGTAAGGATATGAATTGGGTCACTTCATTCCTACACAGTCCATAATTTTAAAACTACGTAGCTAGCAAGAAAGATGTAAAACGTATGCAGTTACTTTGAACTCTACACCAAGATTAATGTTTGCAATAGTAGATTTTTATATTGAGTCTGTGCACCAGTAAAGAAGGGATTCTTTTAAATTTTTGTCTACCTGTTCCATTGGTTTTTAAGCACTGATGATATTTAGCTGTGTCACTAACTTCGTAATGTTTTGCATCTATTCAGTTTTGGGCTCAGTGTCTTACAACTCAGTGAAATGTGTTTCTCATTTTTAAAAAAAAGGAAGTAAGAATGGGGAAATTTTCCTCTAAGATTCCATTTCTACACCTCTGAAACAAGCAAATCTGTCATGTCATTTTAATTTGGAAAATGATTCTACCAACTGTTGTAATTCTTTTTTGTAACTTGAGGAAGAAGACCTTGTGGAAGATGAAGTTTGTTTTGGGAATTCACCCTAATGCGCTGGCATACTCCATGACTACGTTAGGTGCTGGAATGATGAACAGTATCTTTAATTTCTACTACGTTAAGCTTTTCCTAAACCGATACAAAATTTCAGAAGTAGCATTTCATCAAGCACAGGTATAGTATAATGGAATATTTTGATTACCATGTTGTGCTATGTGTCTGTGTTATCATAACAGAGTCTTTTTTTACTTACAAATTAATTTTGGATGCATTGCAAGTAGATATACAGTAAATTCATTTTAAATTTAGTTAATCCCAAAGCAATTGAAGGTACACGTAACGCCCATCATTTACAGTCTTTAGACTAAAAATCTCCGGAATGTAATCGCTGGAAAGATTTTTACCTTCGATAGCTTGAAGTAGTGTTCTAATCTTGCACCTCAGCAGCATGGATATGTTTGACATTAATGCTTTCCTATGGACTGTGTAAGTACTTAAATACTGCCTTTATTCTGCATGTCATTATCCATGTGAGCAACTCTTGTCATAAATGGTCTCCTGAAAGTAATGGGCCAGCTCATGTTATGAATCACTTGCTGTGAGAGTAATATTTGGGCTTTGCAAGATGAAAGCCCAGATACACAAGCTTTTGAGGGATTGAAGTCTTAGAGACAGGGCTTTATTTCAGGTGTAGTTGGGCAACTGTCTTCTTATTCATCTTGTTTTTCAAAATTACTGTAAACCTCTAAATACCTTTAAGAATTTGGTCTGGAGTCTGTGTTGACCTGAGAATCTTTCATCTTTATTGTTTGAATAGTGATTTATTTTAAATAAAGATGGTGTGTATTACTTCTGTGTTTGTATAACCTCTGCAGAAAAATCACGCTAATGATAAATTCGGTTGTGTTTCTTACTTGTTTGTCACAGGTTGTATTTATGATATGGAATGCCATTAATGATCCTCTCTTTGGGTATATTCAAGATAACTCCAAATTTGCATGCTGCTCAAGACGCCAGTTTTCAATTTTATATGGAGCTCCTTTATATGCGTTAGCCTTTTTGCTTCCTTGGTTTCCTTGGAAACATTATGAAGAAGGTGACTGGCTAAGTGGTCTTCACCTCATTGTTGCGTTATGTGCTTTTGATGGTTTGCTTACATTTGTGCTTCTAGCGCAGTGTGCGCTCTTTGCAGAAATTTCAACAAGACATGAAAGTAGGCTTCAGCTTATTAAATATAACCAAGTAGCAACATTAATTGGATCAACAAGCATTCTCTTTTGTGGTCTCATATCAGATAATATGGAAAATTTTGCCTATTTTCAGGCTTTCACTGTTGTGGTCGCAGCATTAGCAACAGCTTGTATGTGTTACACAGGCAAATATAGTACTAGTCAGTATGAGCGGAGAGAAATTTGCACGGAGAATGCTGATCTGGAGAACGGTGATGGAGCTCTCTCCTGGTCCTCGGTAATTTCATTGACCAAACAGATTATGACGGAGAAAAACTTTTTATTTTTTGTAACAATGAACTTCTTCCAAGTCTTCCACCTAGCCTTCTGCAACAATTTTATGATGATCTTTGCGGATAATCTTATTCCTAAGGATGTCCTTTCTTCCTCAATAAGAAGTATCATGTATGGAGCAGGCTTTATTTGTCCTCAGGTAGGCAGTTACAGTTCTTTATTTCAAACTATGAAAACATGATATTTTACTAGGTTTCATTAGTGTAAGGTATCCATTTTGCACCGTTTGTTGGAAAAATGCTGTATCCAGCATAAGCCATTGGCCATACAGTGAATCAAATCTAGGTTGCTAATGCTCTAAAAGAAGAAAGTATCTCTATACACAGGCTGACCAAATGTAGGAGTCGGGTGATGAGAGCAGAGAAGCAGGCAGGCTGGCAGAGTATCTGCTTACAAGAGTGTGGGATGTGAGTGTGCAAAGAGTGAATGTTTTGTATCCTACAGGGTTTATAATATCTAAGTATAAAGGAATGAAAAATATGGTCAAGATAAAAAGTTTCTAAAAGCAAAATCTGTCGAATTCTGAATTCTTTTCTCTTTTTTTGATTTGTTATACATGAAAGAATCCTCTTCAAGAAGTTTCAAGAGATAAACTGCACAAAACACCAGAACAATTATTGGGTATTAAAAGCATTGTTGAAATATGTGGCATCTCAGTCATGGGAATCAAACAAAACTCTAAGTGGCTGCTTTTGGAGAATAATACATTCCCATTTATTTTGTTGTTTGCTGTCTTGGTGAGCTACATTTACTGTGGAGAGAGAGACTTTCCAGACCCCAAGCGGGGTTGGGGGAGGAGTAATGAACTGGGAAAGAAAAAAAGAGAACCCAAACAAGTAATGTGTGAGAACAAGGAAAGACACAAAAATATCTCAGATGGAATGTAAACATACTTGTTGGCAGTGAATAAAAAACCTCTCCCGTTCATTCCCTTCTAACTTCTTTCACTGGATCTTTTAAAATTCACTGTGTTTACTTGTTGAATTGCTCAAAACCTTAGTATCCTGACTTTCCTCATAGGTGCTGGTGATATTCAGAATTTTTGAAAATCAGGCTGTTATGTTCATTAAGTTGTAATGGTTTTCAGTAAGTAAATTTTAGAAGAAGATACATGAAAGTGCAACTGGAATTCACAGCTCAGTTTCAGTTACCATATTGGCTTTTGCATATATAACCTACAAATCCTAAACATAACTTCTCTGTTTCATAACTCCTAAATAGCTGTCATTTCAACTTGTATCCTCACTACAGGTTTAGTAGCTTTTTTTATGTAACTCAAACAGTTAGCTGATGAACTTTGGAAATAAATCAGAAACTGCAGAAGTTAGGAAAGCTTAAATAATTTTACACTCAGTATATAGCAATCACTACTGTTGATAAGATCAGTGTGGTGGTGTGAAACGAACAGTCTTTCAGAAAATGCATCTCTCTCTGCACTCCAGAGACTCTTTGTCTTGAAGGTGACTGAACCGTGGAGAGTTTGCTGTGACCTTATTTTTCTCAGGTTTTGTCCCTTTGAGCTCAAGATATAATAAGGCAATGTCCTGAACTTCACTTACTGGAAAGGCACCCAACCCATGTAAAATAAAGCCCCTTCTTACTAACTGTGCTTCAGCGGCCCATACTAAACTAGAATGCAGCTCCTGTCTAAGGTTTTGTTTAGTAGTTGGTGGGAAAAGTGCAACCTGTCTACAGGGGAAACCTTGTTGCTGAAACATAGGCAAATGAATTTAAACTGGCATCATTAACTTAATATTTTTCTTAGAAATATGCAGTCTTTGAAACATGTAGATAATAAGGAATTTTCTAAATTATAAGTACTTCCTGAGACAGGGTTATTTCTCAATTATCGGGAGACGAGGTCATAGTTTTTACAGTAACATGCATGACATAATGCCTTACCATTTCTAGTGTAAGCACTTTTCTGCAAAATGCCTGAAAACTGCCAGGGGGAAGAGTATGTTTAAATGTGTTAAACCCAGATCTTTTTCTTATGCCAACTTTCCAGATTTGTTTTACCGCCCTGATCATTGGTTTAAGTAGAAAACTTGAGCTTCTTTAAAATAGTATTTGCCACAGTAATCGTTGTCTGACTGTAGCATCCTGGTTTTATTTGTTAGGTTAAAGCATTTAAATGCAGGAACAAATATACAAGGAGAATTCTTTCCTGTTCTTCATCTGAATATTACATTGTTCATCTCTGTAACACAGAAGGAAGGAGAAAATGTGTATCTTTATAGAGTTTGTGAGTATGTTTTGTGACAGTGATGAGGACCACATACATGCAGATGGTGACATAGGTTCATATAATGAAAAGAACATAATGCATTACAAAATGTCCTATTTAAAGTGGAAAGTGAGGAGCAATACAGAAGAGTTCATACTATGATCAGCATTTTCGTGAGTTTCGTGAGTTTGTCACTAGCTTCTCACGTAGAGAACTGCTTCTAAGATTGGTGGAACTAAATGCAGCCATACACATTGTCCACTGGCATCTGCCTTCTTGACTTGCTAGAAAAGTCTCTAACTTGCTTAGATCAGCTGTCTTGGTGAGCTTGCTTCATCAGCTTAAAGTCATGCTTAATTTCTATAAATGTCAGTGAAAATAGTAATATTAATGAAAAAAGAATTATTGAAAATATTTTTAATGAGCAGTTAAAATTCAAATGGAAGGATGCTGGGTTTACAGTTAACATACAGCAAAGTTAGTTATTTAAGGGATATCAAACATAGAGATCGTGAGCATTAAATAATAGTTGGGCAATGAGGGAAACGGTATTTTCCTCAGGATAAGTAGTTCTCAGCTGGCTAGTTTTGAGTGAAAGGACACCATTCTTACCTGGTTGCGGTAGCATAGAATGAGCCAATATATAGTTCTCTGTTCAATTCCTATTTTTTTATTTGGACTGAACTTTTTAGAAAAAGTTGTTTGTTTTTTTTTTTCTTTAATGGGTAGTAATAATTTATGTCTGGTTGGTGCTTTATAGCTCTCCTAATGCTGAGATATGGTACTATGTCTTTTCATCATATATGTGTATATATTATCTTTTCAGTGCCTTGTTCTTCTCGGTCATGCTTCGTTGAAGAAGTTTGGTTATTACAGAATCATCTTGTTTTCCTTTTACTTTGAAGGAGTAGCTGCTGTGGTCATGTTTGTTGTAGGGCCAGAACACTATTATCTGTTGGCATTTTATCTCACAACAAACATGTAAGTAAATACTCTTCCCTATTCGTAGATATGGCTTAAATTCTAACAGACTGGACACTTGCTTTTAATGCCATGAAGATTTTGCCACTGCTTTTATGATTTTCTTTCTGTTCTGTTTCACTTGTCAGAAAAGTTGAAACTCCAGTTACAACTTTTTTCGGCTTTCATTTTATTCTGCTTCAGCTTTTAATTTCTGCTTTAAGAAAACAAAAAAAGCCTTAAAAATGAACAGTAATTAAAGTTTGCAGCCACATGCCTCCAGCCATATGCCTGCTTTAACATGAAATTCAAGGGAAGCAGAACCTCTTCTCATCCACATAGCCACAGAAGATCTCAGTAGAGGAACTCTTCAGAGGCTGTTTTCTGGAAAAGCTCGGACCTCATTGTGTATTGCATGAACATTTGTGTGTTGCACTGCAAAACAAATATCAATATGTCAGGTATCTGTTAGGTAACCAATACTGAATCACATTTTCACTGCTACTGGGTAGGTATGATGCCAAGAAGTAGTATTTTCACCGAAGAAGTATTTTATGAAACACAGAAAACCTTATTTAAAAATAAAGATCTGTTTGTATCAGAATAGTGTTACAGCAGTTCATTTTTATTTCTTCATTTTCTATTTCGTCACTTTCTTTCTGCATGTTCTTTCCTACCCTCCTTTCCTTCATCTTCTCCACACACACACCCTCTGCCATTTTCATTCTTCTTTTCAGTATTTCAATCACGGGCTACTGTAACACTGGATTTTGTGAACAATAAATTGAATTTCATTACCTGCATATTTTAAATGATGAAGATATATTTTGATTGCACCAGGAAAAAATTCTAAGGTACCTAAAGACTGTATGTTTAAAGTACTAATTGTTCAAAGCCTCTTATAAGTAAAAGCTATTCACACTCAAAATTTAATAAGACATAGAAATCCTAATTGAATTTATGGTTTCAATTAGTAGTTTGTTAAAAGTCAGCTTTGTGTGTGTGTGTTTAAATGCAATTAATTACATTATATGTAATGTAAATACATATATAGGAATGCTTATAAAACCTTTATACTATTCTAATTTTCCCACTTTGAAGTTTGTCTCCCATCTAGTCCTTTCAGTAATGCTCACGTCCTTTTCAGATTTCAAGAGGGAATTTTTAGTTTCACTTTATTCTGAAGTGTTTCTTTTCTTCATGTCATTTTAAATATCATTTACTGATAATATCAAGCAAGTATGTATGACCTTTTGCACCAGTGTCCAGGAAAAAAAGAAAAAAAATCCACCTTTTAGATTTGCGTATCTATTTCTAATTCTCAGATAAGAACAGATCTAATAATGCTTTCAGAGCTGCTGTTGAAACAGATAAATCAATGTGTTTCAAAGAACGTCTCAGCTTTGCGTGTTTGCAGAACTGTCAGTGTTGGGGTGTATGTGTTAGAATGTCAGTTACAATTTCATTGTGTCTATAAGAACTACGAACATCTTAAACATTTTGTCTTTCTTTAGGGTAATTGCACAAGCTTCATTTAGTTTGTTCAATTTGCCTTTGGCAGATATTGTTGATGCAGATTTAATAAAGCATAAGCGGAGGTATGTCAGTCTTAACTGTTTTTCTCTTAACTACGCTATCTATTTGCAATGTTACTCTTTCATAAGTTAGATTATGTCAAAGTAAAGACACTTGACACAGAAGTACTTTTTGTAAGACCAACTTAGCTTAACTAAAGATAAGAACTTGAATAAAGTTTCCTGCAGTTAGTTCAGCAGAGTAATTTTAACAGATTATTAGGTCATTTCTAGTTTTAGTTATGCTATAGTATAAGCCAAGTCCTTCAGGTTTTTTGTGTGTTTGTTTTTGTTAGCTTCAATTATTTTTTAACCATATACATCTGTTGTCATTTACGGAATTTTCTGAATAAGGCCTTTCTAACATGGAAAAAGCATTTAGAAAACTTTACCTATGCTACTTAAAGTGCAAATTTCAAAGTCTAACTGGTTGCTGTTATCTCTCTGAAATAAAAATTGATAAAACCTACTGTGACATAGCATATTGCAACTCATGGATCTTTTTGATTTTTATCAAAGTGCATATAACTTCCTGTTGGTTCCATCAGTGTTTATATAAGTGCAGATTCAATCCTGGTCACTGTGTTAAAGGACTTGCCCCTCAAAGGTGAGAGCTGTTGCTTTCATGAAGAAGAAAAATGCCTCCTTTTCTGGCCTCATGCATGTAAAGTCTTAAGTTGTAATTAATTCTCCATGCACTGCTCAGTCTAACTTCAATAATTACTCAATGTGCACGAAGTTGAACTTGAGTACAAGTCATTTCAGAATTGGGGCCAAGCCAACAGGTTTATTACCTTTCATTTCCACAGAAAATTAAATTTCATTACAATAACTGATCTGTTTGCTATAATGTATGAACTATAAAGCTAAGTATCATGATAGTTAGCATTTGCATATTAGCAGGATTTTAAAAATCACTATTGTAATTAATATACTAATAAGTTTGTGTTGTGCATTTGGGTTTTTTTCCCCCAAATATTTTAGATCACCACTTTCCTCTATTGTTTTTGGTACCAACGCTTTATTTACCAAGCCCGCCCAATCTTTGGCTCCAATGCTTTTGGTTACAATACTAAATCAATTTGGATATGAGAACCTGAATAATGAAGTTGCTCAGCCTGATCCGAGGTGAGTTCCAAAGGTATACTTTAAATCGTAGAAACTAACATGAAATAATCCTGTCATCTAAAAAGAAAATTAATCTGCAATTAGTTTGCATCAACTGCACTTCAGAAATATCAGTGCTTTAAAAATATCTGCAGTTTTTTATCTGTATAGAAATATAAATGTTTTCTATAATTTTTTAAAGAACACATAGTTTATTAAACAGTGTATATGAGGATATTTACCTAATTTTGAAAAACAAAGGATACATTTTGAGTAGCTGACCATGTCCTGTTCTATTACAAAAAAGAAAAAAAAGATATTTGAGATCACCTAATACCTTTTACTAAGATACATGTTGTCCTGGCTTTTGTGTTTTGTTTATCTCGTAAACCTACTTGCTTAAATATATAATCCTAATAAGGTTGCATTTAAGATACATTCTTGTTTGAGAGAAAGCAGTGTAATCATTGGAGGAAGGGAATCTGCCTCAAGTAGGAGTATAATTTTGGCTTCAATACTACTTACCATTCTAATGCTAATGATTTCATTGCAGTCCCTGGAGACCTTAATACACACAGCATAAAGCTGTGGTTGCTCGTTAGCACATTGGAAATGCACGGACTTTCATAAAAACAAATGAACAGGGAGCCAGCACTCTGAAAGGGTCATAGGCTGTTTATTTATGACCAACAGGAAGGAGTGGCAACATTAAGGAATAACTGAAGTCAAGACTAAAAGGCAAAAATCAGTCCCCATTAGGATTTACTTGACAGAACAACATGAATTTCCTGAGAACTACACAGCTTTCCTAAATTTTGAGTAGAAACCTTAAAAAATACATAGAAGACAATTGTAGATGAACTTTTGTGGAGATAGCTCTTGAAGGAGAAATGACTGGGTTGTATGTCACCTAAGGCTAGGAGAATGTTTTGTATTTGAGCAATATTGTTTAAAAATGTATGAGGAAAACCATGACATAAAAGGACAACAGGTGGTCTTCAGAAGAGCATCCTGACACAAGCAAAGAAGGCTTAAGTTTGAGGCTATGTGTGAGAACAGTTAATTTGATTTTAATGCATTCTGTAGATTGCCAGCCAGTGAGATGATGTGAAGAGGACATGAACCTCATTATAATGTCAAATACGATGAGTGATTTTTGCAGAAGAGTGGTAGGTTGAACTGGATGGGAGAGCTGAATATATTCATCTTGATGATTCAGAGAATTCAGATTTGAAACATAAAAACTGCAGTTCTGATCCCTTTCAATCAGAGGAATGATGCCTTTGTGGATGGATTTTAAATCACAGGGGTTATAAATCTTTTTTCCTCAGTAAGTAGCCTCTGGGCTGTAGCAACAATAAATTTCTTGTATACAGTGTTGAAATACTTCAAATGCTCAATCTCTAAAACCTATATTTTCCCTTGAGCAATGCTGAAATTTTATGTATTTCGCTGGGGCAAGGAACAGCATAAAGGTACAAAGCTGAGATCAGTTAATCAAAGAGCACCTGAAATATATTTCTCTTGTGCATCCCTTCAAAAATAATTTCTTAAATATGAAGCAGTCTGCATGTGTTTTCTGTATATCTCTGCGTGAATGTGCATGTCCTTTGCTTTGCAAACGGACTATAGTGTGGACATACAGTCCACAAAGACCAGACCAGACCACTCAAGATAGTTTCTAGGGAGTCAGTTTGTCCATGCCAATGTACTCAGACCATTGACTGAGCTAAAATTGCTTATACATATTAAAACCCTATCAGCTGATCTCAGATTTCAGCCGTAGGCAGACAGCTAAAATACACTTGCATCAGGACAAAGTTGTTTGGGGACAAACAGAAACTGAATACAGGAGACAGCTTAAAATATGCTCAAACTGTTTTGGAAAAAAAAAAATTTCACACATGTGAAATATATGTGAAATATGATGAAGTGTTATGAGCCATGCCAGTATAGTCTCAGCTGTGTCCTTCCTCCTTCTCCAAAGCTGGCAATGTCTATTAAGTGTTCTGTAAAGCATTTCCTTTATTAGGTGTAGTGGTAGTGGATTGTGAAGATAGCACAGAGGACCCTTACTCTGCATGAACAAAATGTTTGGGCCCTGAATAAATATTTCTTGAAAGTTTCCAGCAGTGTTGTTTACTTAGAGAAGAAAGAAGATGCAGTCCAAAACCACGTTGCTCAATTCTAAATTTGGGGGGGTTTTTTGAACTGAAAGTTAAACCATAGCAACAATGATGGAGCAGCTGATCCTGGAAACCACTTCAGGCACATTAAGGACAATAAAATAACCAGTAGTAGTCAGCGTGGCTTCACCACAGGGAAGTCATGCTTGACTAACTTGATAAACTTCTACAATGAAATGACTAGCCTGGTGGACAAGAGAAGAGCAGTGGATATTGTCTGCCTCGACTTCAGTAAGGCCTTTGACACTGTCTCCCGTAAGATCGTCATAGACAAGCTGTTGATATACGGGTTGGATGAGCAGACAGTGAGATGGGTTGAAAACTGGCTCAACGGCCAGGCCCAGACAGTGGTGATCAGTGGCATGAAGTCTAGTTGGAAGCCAGTAACTAGTGGTGTACCCTAGGGGTCTGTACTATGTCCAGTCCTGCTTAACATGTTCATTAATGATCTGGATGATGGGGCAGGATGTACCCTCAGGAAGTTTGGAGAGGACACAAAACTGGGAGGTGTGGCTGACCCGTCAGAGGGTCATGCTGCCATCCAGAGGGACCTCTACAGGCTGGAGAAATGGGCTGATTGGAACCTCATGGAGTTCGACAAGAATGCAGATTCCTGCATCTAGGGAGGAACAGCCCCGTGCACTGGTATATGATGGGGGGCATCCAGCTGGAAAGCAGCTTGGCAGAAAAGGACCTTGGGTTCCTGGTGGACACGAAATTGAACATGAGCTAGCAATGTGCTCTTGTGGAAAAGGTGAATGGTATCTTGGGCTGCATTAGACAAAGTATTGCCAGCAGTTCAAAGGAGGTGATCTGTCCCCTCTGCTGAGCACTGGTGAGGCTACACCTGCAGTACTGTGTCCAGTTCTGAGCTCCTCAGTACAAAAGAAATGTGGACATACTGGAGAGAACCCAACAAAGGACCACGAAGGTTATTAAGAGACTGGACCATCTCTCCTATGAGGGAAGGCTGAGACCGTTTAGCCTGATGAAGAGAAGGCTCGGGGGGAATCTTCTTAATGTATATAAATACCTTAAGGAAGGGTGCAAAGAGGACGGATTCAGGCTCTTTCTTGTGGTGCCCAGTGACAGGACCAGAGGCAGTGGGCATGAACTGAAACACAGGAGGTTCCCTCTGAACATGAGGAAACACTTTTTTACTGAGGGCAACTGAGCAGTGGAACAGGTTGCTCAGGAAAGTTGTGGACTCTCCATCCTTAGAAATACTTGAAAGCCATCTAGACGCAGTCCTGGCCAGCCAGCTCTGTGTGGCCTTGCTTGAGTGGCAGTTTGGAGCAGATGATCTCCAGAGGTGCCTTCCAACTTCAATCAGTCTTTGATTCTGATTCTGTGAACAAAGTTCTAGTATTTAATGATAGTTAAAATGTGGCTATGTTACAGTTATTGACAGGCAGTTGCTTGTTCTATACACATACTGTCTGTTGTGTTAGTTTTCTTCCAGTTATTTCACAGATCCTCATACAAAGCAAAAGAATCCTAATAAGATATATCTTAATGTCTTTGTTTAGTTTGGGGGTTTGTTTTGTATGTTAACGTTCTGTGGAGTGAATGGAGAAAAGTATTAGCAGACCATCAGTGGTCTCCTTCTTCAGTAATGTCCAGATGTCTCCCTTATCTTCCCTTCCAGCATCAAAAGTTTGAACATTGGTTTTGGTATTCTCAGCAACTTCCCAGTCTTTCGCTGTAGTAAAACACATTTTCCAGCAATTAGTTTACAGTTGAAAATTATGGAAATAAGCTTTTTTTTCCCCACACTGATTTTTGTGTAATATTGTCATCTCATTTCCTCATTTTTTATTTCTTGATATATTGCTTACTCAAGACCACATGGAATGTGGAGCTCACAGACTTTCTGGATGACTTCAACTTGCATATAAAAAAAAGCTCGTAGCTTACAGGGGAAGGGTGTGTCTTTTTCTCACTCACTTCATTTATCTTACACATTTGATATAATTTTATTAATAGCATACTGCCTTCAGAAGTGGGCTGCATAAATATTCTGTCTTTGGTGCTCATCTTACACTGTATAAAAAAAAAATCTATCTATCAAAAGCTATCTGCTGGGACAAATCATATATCTTGTGATTCCTGTGCCTCCAGCAAAATATCTGTAAGATGACACTACCTCAGCTACACCTCCTCATCATTCCCGTGATGACATTTTAGTTCTTCGGCTGTGATATTATGACTCCTTGACATCCTCCATGATCAGGAGGTTTCATTATTGCTTCATTAGAGTACTAAAACTCCATCAAGAGTACCAACCAACTGTAAGTTGCTGGGTTTTAAGCTTTGCCTGTCTTTTGTTGCCATCATGCTGTTGAACAATTTACGCACGTATGTTCTCTGCCTCAGTAAAGACCACATTCCTGAGCAGCTTAGTAGGACAACTGGCATGTTAGGAGTGAAATTCTTCTCCCAGAAGACCTTTTGAGACAATAGTTCATCATTGTATTGGTGGCTTCTGTTACAGTTGTATTCTGCAGGGCACTCAAGCTGGTAAGACAGTGAAGAGGTTTTATACAGAGAGTAAAAGTCTAGAAGAAAGGAAAATTCAGTCCCCTTGTTCTTTTGTCTGCGAGGTATCATAACATCTCCAGGTGGATGGTTAAGATTCATCAGAAATAAGAAGATGCTTATCACTGAACAGTGATCCCAGTACTGCATCAGACCAGGCATTCCAACGACCTACTTTCTCTTTCCTTGTACCAAAGCCTTTGAACCATTAACATCACCCACTTCTTACCAGTATTTACTTCTGCATCAGTGGTAGTATCGTCTTAGTCCCTGTGATGGCTTCTTCCTTAGGAGCAATCCAGTATCTCTTGGTTTTGCCTCTGGCATCATAACTCTGAAGTATGACTTCTGCTTTGAATTGTGTATCTCTCTCTTCCAGAAGTCTTCTTGCTTTTTGGTGTAACCTTTTTCTCATGTGAGCTTGGCCTATGTATTGTACACCATTCCGTAGGTGTCACAGATGATTCTGTATATGTTAATATATACAATATACCACATTCTTAGGGAATGTGTTCACTACACATCAGTTAAGCATTTTGTAGTGGAAGCTAGCTTAGGTGTTTTTAAATATCCTTAAAATTTGAGCAATAGCTTTCAGAATGGAGTGGTCCTGTTTTATTTTTTCTTTTGGTCTGTCATCATAGCAGAGCATTACCTGCCCCATGTGACTTGGGGGTTTTGTTTCATTCAGGGGGTTTTGTTTTGGTTTGGGTTTTTTTGGTTTGGCGTTTTTTTTGCTACGGAAAATATACCTAGTTTAAAAACTCCCTCTTCTGGAGAGCCACTGCAACTACAGCTAACTTTTCTTAAAAGTGTGCTTTTCAAATTCGTGCTTCAGAATGAGGTTATTTGACAGCAACTCTTCCTTATTTATTGAGGCACTTTAAACTGTTTATGCTTTCATATTGAATTACTGGACTACATCACATTCTATCAGAGTGATATTAGGGCTGTTTAGTAAAAGATTGTATGTTTTATTCTTGCATGTGCGAAAAATGTAGACGTGGAAGTTTCTGAAGTTACTGGTTCGGCTCTTATTATGATGAAATCTGAGCTCTGCTCTTGATTTATCCCAGTCCCTTAATGAAATATTTTCCCATTCCTTGTTCTATGAACTACAGATACTTTTCACAATTCCTGCAGGCACTTAAGGTTTTACAGTACAATAGGTAACATTATTTTCTTAAACCAATATTGTTCCAGTGAAACCAAATCAGGATTGCAGGATTGCACCACTGTGAGTGATCTGGCAGATGTTCTTTCTTTTTTTTGTCCTTCCTGAAGTCCGTGTATAAAGACGGAATAATTTTAGTAGTGAAAACTGCAGTCCTCTTGAGTGTGCAGAACAGGCAAAGTACAAGCCCAAACATCCTGTTAACTGTGTCTTAGTCCTGTTTTCATCGTCAGATAGGTAAGCGGTTTGTCTGTGGCCTCCCTGCTGACACTGCTCGTACAGTTCACTAGTTGCAGTTGTGACGGTGGTGTGCATGGTGTTTACTTCTAGGTGGACTGAAAATGCAGTTGAGTACAGACCAGTAAACAATGTCCAAATGGTAAATTATTGTCACTGCCAATAAACATTGGCTATGGGCCAGTGACCAGCTAGTGAATGCCTCCAGTCTTAAATGCAATTGCCCAAGTGATTAAGTAATTCACTTGTAAACCTGTGGGGTTTTGTTTTCTTGTGTAGCATTAGAGGACTGGAGCAGCTCTCCTACGAGGAAAGGCTGAGGGAGCTGGGCTTGTTTAGCCTGATGAAGACAAGGCTGAGAGGGGACCTTATAAATGCCTGTAAATATCTTAAGGGTGGGTGTCAGGAGGATGGGGCCAGACTCTTTTCAGTAGTGCCCAGCGACAGGACAAGGAGCAATGGGCACAAACTGAAGCATAGGAAGTTCTGTCTGAACACGAGGAAGAACTTCTTCCCTCTGAGGGTGACGGAGCCCTGGAAGAGGTTGCTCAGGGAGGTTGTGGAGTCTCCTTCTCTGGAGATACTCAAACCCCACCTGGATGCAGTCCTGTGCAGCCTGCTGTAGGTGACCCTGCTTTGGCAGGGGGGTTGGACTGGATGACCCACAGAGGTCCCTTCCAACCCCTGTCATTTTGTGATTTTGTGTGATTCTGTTAGCATGGGCATGACTTGAGATAAATTGTGATCATTGTATGAGTGTGCGTGTGTACTAGGGAGTAAATCTGGGCTATGGTGCAGGTTGCAAGCATTTTTTCTGTTAAATGCAGTGAGACATGAGTTGATTCTTTTATGATTCAGAGAAACTCTTAGGCTTTATTCAAAAGCCTGCTCAAATTAATGAGAGGGGTTTTTCACAGATTTCAGGTTTTATTGATCATGTCCGTAGTTGTTCTGTGAGTCTACTCTCTCATCCCTGAATGCTAAGGAAAAAAAATAGAAAATAACATAAACTGCCTCATGGAGAGAAAGTTCATTTCGGGGCTGATTCTCAGCTTGAGTTGACTTTCCTGATATTTAAGTAATTAGAATCCAATAATTAACAGAATGCCAGTGGATAATGATTCTAGCTACTAGATGAATGCCTAAATGTATGCTTTGAGCTGTCAGAAACCATACTGTTCATAAAAGGGAACTAATTTAACTCCTATGTTTTCTTTTTTGATCCGTATTTGCTGATGCTCTTACTCCTCAGAGAAGATTTAGGTGAGGAAATACCATGCATCTGTGAGAATAAACAAGAATGAGTGTTAATTTCACATGTATTCTTTATATGGTTTGTATTATCTTGTAATCGTTTATCTTAAAACAAAACCAAATAAGGCTTGATATTTCAAACAGCCCTTTACACCATACCTGAATTTTGTGCATTAACCATGACTTCCATCTAGCACTCAGCACCTATAACAACACATAACTACTAGCTCAGATTTTAACATAAATAAAATAATTTCATATTAAAATGTTTGCTTCCATTCTCTGCTTTTCTTTCTCTTCCAGATTTTTCAGTCTTACTAAACCTTTTCAGATGCTCTGTTCTGTAATTGGATTATATTGCTTAAATTGATTTCTATATTACATAATACAGATGTGTACTAAAGTAGCGAACAGGATTTCTTAGGTTGCCTACAGTGTATTAAAATTAACTCTTTGTGTGCTTGTTATCTAATTTCCTCTCAGCTATTATGAAAGGAGCAAACAACGTAAAATACATATTTGTATGTAGAATTAGAAAATACAATTGAAGTATATTTGATATCCAATATATTTATATTTCTTTTATTTAGAATTGATTGTACACAATAATGTGTATATAATGTGAATGCTTTAAAAATAATTTGTTGTGAATTGACCATGAAAGTTAATCTTCTTCATCTTGAAAGCTGTGTCTTCTTCACCAGTTTGCTTTTAGGTCTTCATGATGCCATGTTCTATTTGATCTGCCTGGTTCCGCTGTGCATTGCAGTCATACAGATCCTGACGTGGACTCCCTTTTCAATCCAGAATAGCCATATGACATCTGTACGCTAAATATGTAACAGTTGGTCAGTAAATCTTCTGCTGAACTGTACCGCCAAAGAGTTTGTAAGTTTTAAATGTGAAAAAGCAAAACGACATTAAATGGACTACTTGACCAAACACGGTTTGAGCCATTTCAGTAAAGCTGCATTCTTCAGTCTATATAGACTGTAACAGAGGTCACATTCAGCCTTAACACTGACTCTGCACAGAGTTTTTCTAGGTCAGTTCTTTGCCTTTAATGGGCTTTATCGTTAATTACTAAATAAAGTCATTTCTGTTATATGCTGATCATTGTTAACTCATTTGAAGAATGGATATGGCAGATCAGGTAAAGGATTCAAGGGAACCATATTTTCTTAAGCTTACTGAAAAACGGTGGCTTAATTCTGCCATCCTGATAAAATGACAGATCACTGAAGATAATCTGGAAGAGCCTGGTGGACATCCCTCATGGACTGGATGGCAGGGAGATGGAGAGAAAAATTTAGATGGTGTCTAGCTGACCAATATCAAGAGAAATCTGATGGCTCCCACGGGAAGAACCGAGAGCAGTTAACTACCCTGTAAAAGTGTGTAAGGCAAAAGAAGATAAAGATTAAAATGCTGTTCAATAAAGTGTTGCTGGATATGGAAGAAGCTCCATGTCTCCTCACGGGCTTTCCGAATGTCTCTAGTTGGTGGTAGTAGATGCAGTTTGCTGGCTTTAAATGGGAAAATTATTTTGAAGGTATCATATTGTTAGTACTTCATACAAAATGTTATTGTGGTAAGAAAAACATTAGTGTATGGATGTAGTAGTGTTTGGTTAGTTGGACAAATCTAAGCACACACGTAATGAATGAAACTCTACCTGCTTATAGTGTTACACCGACAAACTCATTTCATGTGCTGACAGTTGAAGTTAATTTCTGATTAATCAAGTTGAAGTTAATTTCTGATTAATTCTTTCCAAAATCATTTCAGTTAAGCTTTTAAATGGATCCTGTGATTTTTATAAAATAAAGATTATTTTTTTTTTAATTTCAGAAACATTGACTCCTCTCTTTATTTCACATGTGTTGTAATGATGAGATATATTAGCATGTTTACAATACTGCTGTTTAATAAATATTCTTTTTCCTCCAATATATACAGCATCTGTGTAATGATAGATAGCTTAAGTATAATATAATTGCTTCATTTTTGCTCTTTGTTTTGCCTGGGCAGACATAATTTTAGAAGCACCTATTTTACGGAGTCTCAGTCACTTGAAGGTACAAGAGGAGGCATTGTCTGTATCCTGATTTGAAAATGCTGAGCCAGCTCATTTCCAAGGCTTTGTGTTTTTCGTGATAGGTAACTTGGAAAAGAAAGGAGTGTAAGGAGTTGCCCTGCATTTTGGTGGACACTAGCATAGTTTACTAAAGAGGTCTGAGATTTGAAATACCAGTGTTGAAAAAAAGTCTTTTATGCCTCAGTTTTTACTTTTTCAGAGCAGAAACAACATTGTTTCCTTGCCTTTTTTCGAAGTGCGAAGTGCTTTCAAAGTGATGAGTGAAAAAGTGGGATAGCATTGTTAAATATTTAGAAATCCAAATGAACCCTTTGATAGGAATATGAAGATGTATGTTAAAATGTAAGAAGCCAGAAGTGTGATGAAGTTTTAAGTTGCGTTATCTGTTTTTTATCTCAGTCTTGTCAGAGATACCATTATTCATTTGTATTGTATGTGCTAATAGTATTATGTACACATACTAGTGTCACTTATATTTACATATCCAAAGAATATTTACACAAATACCAGAGCAGATATGGACTGTGTGTTTAGATTCTGAATTTTAAAATATTTACTGCACTGTATGTATGAATTTTCTGTCTGAAAAGCAGAAGGGGAAAAAGCAGAAGGGGAAAAATCTGAAGGAATTTAAGTTAATGTAATCTTTGATTCATTATATGAAACTGTTTTCTCCCTGACGATTCCTTTAAAGTGGTAATAAATAACTTAAAATAGTTTTATTTTTCTTTACTGATTCTGTATTTCCTAAATTTTGTATGTTCATCCTATCCTCATAGAATGTATACTTCATTAGGTGAAAATGTTGTTGTTCCACAAATAGGGTTTCTTAGATGACTATGTTTATTACTTAGTTCTAATACTAAGTTATTAGAACATAGTGTACAACTGGGAGAGTACTGTGCTGTATACAACAGGAAAACTAGTAAATAGTTTTAAGAGTAAAAATTATTCCAAGAATTCTTTGAAATGATCAGAACTAATTTTTTATGGAAAATGGTTGGTAAAGATGCCATTTTATCTGCTGAAATAAGAAAGGAGTAAGGGGTGGTATGGCTGAAAGCACAGTTTGAATAGCCTCTATAAACTGCTGCATCTTCAGAATTAAGACAGGAAAAGTAAATCATCAAAGATTTCTAAGCAAGGCAGCCTTAAGACATGAGAGTTTAACTGTGTAGAATAAACTAGTTCAGAAAACAAAATTAAGAAATACAATACAAATTATTTAGTATGTAAAACACTCATAATTTTGCAATTTACTAGAATTTATTATTCTGCCATTTGTCTGTCCTATTTCTCTTGCTATAAGGGCAGGAAAAAAGTGTCTTTCATCACACCAATAATCAATCCAAAAGAGGACTGTCAAACTGCTTTAAATTTAGGTGGTGGTCCTACCACAAGAATTAGTGATAGAAAGTTGGCAGCATGTTACGATTGACATCGCTTGCTCTCCATTTCTCTGTCACCCACTAAACTTTGTTATCCTCCACTAAACCTACATGATTGGTTTTGGCCATGAATTAAGTAAAGGATGATCAAAGGCAAAAGTTCAGTGTCTTGCAACAGCTGGTTTGTCTGCTTTCACTCCTTATTAGCTAATAGTGTCTGAGCTTGAAGTCCTGCTGCTGGAAAAATGCCCCAGTTTAATCTTGATAATTTAAGAGTGTCTATAATAGTCTCATAACTGATAAAGAGGATTTAAGCGTGTATAATATAAAATATGAAATGCTGTGATAACTTTGGGGAACGAGACATTTGTGCTTGAATCCCATTCTTAAGAGTTTCTCTACGAATTCTGAGAATTTGGATCTTAATACACTGAATGAATTTTATTTATTGAAAATCAATAGGTAAAAGTGCCCACTAGATTTAAAAGGATGCTATCTAATAGACACTAAAGAGTGTTAGTCTAATATAGTAGTAATATAATATATGGTTAGTGACAGAAAACATTGAATAAATGACAACGAAGCATATTTAATTTTAAGTAGGAAAAAATTAGATGTATGTTTTGTGGAGCTTACAGGGCTGCCTCTGTTCTCCTCTCGTACAAAATGACCTTCCCCGACTCCTGCTGTGGCGATTTTGGAACTGCTCGGTAATTCGTGAATATGCTATGTTGACATGGCTAGTAGGATGTTTACATTTGAATACAGTCATACAGCTTAATGGGTGCTGTCAGGAAAGACAAGCAGGAAGGGGAAGGAACAGTCAAGATAAGCCACATCTCCACAAATACTTCAGAGCTCTTTCTTACAGAATTAAGCCAGCTCAGGAAAAAGCTTGGCAATACATGCAGTCGAAAGAATTCTAGCTGGTTTTGTAAAGCAACATAGAACCAAGACTGGGGGAGGGAGTTGTCTCAGAGAGCGGGACAGACCCACAGCTGAGCTTCCTGGGTTACCTTTGGGAGGGAGGCTTTTAGACAGACGTCTATGTTTGTTTATCTTAAAGACCTCTTTCTAGTAATCACTTTCTTACTATTGTTTAAATAAAAGAAGGGAAATTTGTTTTATCACTGTACTTGACCGGGAAGATTCCCGATTCACATCATAGAATACGTGAGGCTGTGCAACCAGCCCTGTCGCTGCGAGTTCTGCCCCAGAAGACCAGGCTCCTTGTGATCACCACAGAGCAAATGCAGGCTGCATTAAAAATACTCCTTCCTAGGTAGCTACTCATACCCTTTGGGTATGGTTTGGACCTTTTAGACCCTAAGGTATTCAATGGATTACAGAAATTTTCCACTAAGAGAAAGAAGAAACAGTACCTAAATAGTTGAGGAGAAAGTAGAAAAAAAGTGATCCAGTTTTTTCTTGGAATCTTCTCCCAGCATACTAACTGCTTGGAGTGATGTATGCGTGCACTTACACAACAGTTTTCTGAGGTTGTCCAGCAGTTGGTTACAATTCCACCAGCCTATATGCAAATGACAATACATCAAAATTATTACCTAAATATGCACAAATAGCATGTTCTTTATAGGCCGTCAAGAGAAAAATATGCTTAGCATACAACTACTACAGCAGAATATTAATGACAAACGTAACACGGGGTAGGACCTTTGAAAAATCTCATTAAAACATACCCAGGTTGTATATTAACAGTGTAAAGACAAAAGCTAGCATATTTCTTAATTTATTTGGTACGCAATTCATTATCTGCATTTTACATGTGATAAAATTAAGATATGATTCCCTGTGAACAACATGTAACTAACCTGAAGCAATTTTATTTTTTGGTTTACACATTGCGAGCAATGTCTGTTTAAAAAGCAGCAAATTTAGCTTGTGTTATTTTGGATTTTGAGTATAAAGTTGTTTTATTCCTGGAGGGAAAATAATAAGCTAATCTGTCTTTACAAACAAGAACATACATAGAAAGAAGAGTCCTAATCCCAAACCAAATAAAAAGAAATAGACCAAAAAGGCATCTTAGCTCATCTAGCTATTGGAGAAAAAAAAATCTTCATGTGGAAAACTGTCTAAAGCTCTCATGTCAAAAACTTTCCTCAAGGAGGTAAAACATCAGCAAAAATGAACTGAACAGAAAAATCCTCTGGCAATATTTTGTTGTTGCTCTAGTTTTGCTGATTTCCCAAGATAAGCAAGGTTGGATGTGGTTAGTGCTTGATCACAGGATCTTTCAGGTAGAAGCCAGGATCCCACGGTGGTCTCACTTCCAGTGTTGTCCTTACCAGGAAATTAAGGGGCTATAGACTCCAGCCTTTCAAATCTGAGCAAAAGGAAACATACCAATTGCTTGCGGTTGTTAAGAAAGATTTTTCTGAGATTAGAGGTGATAGCCCTGATGCCATACTCAGCTGGAATTTGATTAACAAGAGAGGCTTTGTCTAGATTTTCTTTCCATTTCAGTTGTATACAGTATTTCTCACTTTCCACGCTGTTGCCATAAATAACCTATATTAGAGTCTCAGAGAACAGCGGTGCCTAACCCAACCCACACTAACCACGGCTTTTGTTGTAGCAAAGGCACATGCTACTATGTAAGACACCAAAAGATTTTCATCTGGCTTGACCCATGCCAGATTAAAATGTTCTGATAAGCATTGCCTGCTCTAGGCTAGCCTTCCTCTAGAGAGTATGAGTTGCATTAAGGATACATTTTTATCTACTCATCTCCACTACCCCCCACTGCCTCCCCATGCACAGCAGTAGCATGCAGGAGTCCGACTCTGAAGTTGTTTTCCTGCCTACATGATGACTTCTCCTTCCTCTGCACGCACATCCCACGGCTTCAGGGAAAAGAATCCCGGATGGAGGGCCTTAGATCCTCCCGTGCAGTGACCCGTGCCCCTGTTGCAGAGCCCAGGCTGTATGTTTGTAAAGAAGGCTTTATAAAAGAAAATGATGCAGAAATTCCATGTGAGCAATAAGGTTTACTCTGAGCCACTGCAAAATATTTACAAGAAAAACTGCGATGTCTGAGGACTTGAAGCTGAATTTTGTATTTCAGACAGCCGCTTCATCTGCGGATACAAGTCCGTTTTGAAGAGCAAATCCTGTAATGGCCCAATTTATCTTTAAATGCTTGTGGGTTTGGATTTTTAGGAATCGCATCACCTCTGTTTCTATTGACTTCAAATTGCTGTGTACAGGAAAAACCAGAAGCTAATGGAAACCAAACACAGCTATGTGTGAAACACCACTTCCATTTTTCAACATTTACTGTTCTAGCAGCCAAGAATTTCTCAAATTTATGAACTCCTCTCAAAATCTTGAACATCAGTTAAAGAAAGCTACTAATGCCAGGGAGGTCCTCTGGACGGACACGAACCTGAACGACCAAGGCAGCATGTGGGCGATGCCAGGGAGGGTGAAGGGCCGGGAGCGCGGAGAGGACAGCGAGGGGAGACCCGGGCCGCGGCACCGCCGCCCTTCACCTCAGCCTCGCGCCTCCCGCCCAGGGCGTTCTGCGCACGCGCAGCCCGGTGACAGAGTGGTGCCAAGCACGTGCGCGCCAGAGGGAGCCGCCGCCAGCTCCTCTGGGGGAGGGGGAGCCGCCCGCCTGCTCGCCCGCTGCCGGTGACCGGAGCAGGGAGGGAGGAGTACCGACGGGCCCCCGCCGCCATCCTGCCGCGCTCCGGTTTGAAAGCAGCGCCCGGCGGGGCGGCCTGTGCCGCGCTACGGCCCCGCCCGGCCGGTGGTTGGCGAGAGAAAAGGAGGGAGCGGGTGCGCGCCAGGCCCCGGCGTGTCGCAGCGAAGCCGTCCGGCCGGCCCCCGCTGCCACGGCGCCGCGCGTTCCGCCCTGAGCGTGTGTGCGGGCCCCGGAGGGGAGCCGAGCCGAGCCGAGCCGGGCGAGTTGCTTGCCGCCGGCGCCGCCGCTGCCATGGAGAGGGGAGGCGGCGGCAGCGGGTGACTCCGCGCCCCTTCCCCCGATGAGACTGTGGCTGTGCTGGCTGGGCTGCTACACCCTGTTCCTGTGGGTGCTGAGGAGGAGGATGTGGTCTGGCCCTGCCAGGTACCTGAGGAGCCCTTTATCCAGGTCCCTCTACGTGAATATGATGGGCAGCCACAGCCAGCCAGCCCCGGGCGCCAGGGACAATCACCAGGTACAGCCCCAGAGGCAGCCGCCCTTCCCGCCGCGCCGTGCCTGGCGGGGCCGGGCCGGGCCGGGCGGGGG
>Ga0065711_1032782_pt1 | contig 26690 bp, 21 predicted proteins | sample Hoacrofraction12_FD_59098 | JGI IMG/M metagenome (GOLD analysis project Ga0065711, IMG submission 59098) | Hoatzin crop microbial communities from Cojedes, Venezuela - Epithelial fraction 12 v2 (version 2) | ecosystem: Host-associated > Birds > Digestive system > Esophagus > Crop | place... | reverse complement strand
CTTCCTTCCTTCCTTCCTTCCTTCCTTCCTTCCTTCCTTCCTTCCTTCCTTCCTTCCTTCCCTCCCTCCCTCCCTCTCTCCCACCCTCCCTTTCTAGACAGGGTTGCTCAGAGCAACCTGTCCAACCTAACCTTGAATATTTCCAGGGATGGCACATCTACCACCTCTCTGCACAATCTATTCCAGTTTCATCACCCTCATTATAAAACATTTCTCCTTATATCCAGCCTACATCTACCCTGCTAAAAAGTCTGTCCCCGTCTTTCTTATAGGCTACCTTTGAGTACTGAAAGGCTGCAATTTGGCCTTCACAGAGCCTTCTGTTCTCCAGGCTGAACAGCCCCCACTGTCTCAGCCTTTCCTCATAGGAGAGCTGTTCCAGCCCTCTGACCATTTTTGTGGTCCTCCTCTGGACCCGCTCCAACAGGTCCATGCATTTCCTGTGCCGAGGGCTCCAGACCTGGATGCAGGACTCCAGGTGGGGTCTCACCAGAGCAGAGGGGCAGAATCCCCTCCCTTGACCTGCTGGTCACGCTGCTTGCGATGCAGCCCAGGATAAAGTTTGCGTTCTGGGCTGCAGGTGTATGTTACTGGGTTACACTGAGCTTCTTATTAACCAGCTCCTCCAAGTCCTTCTCCTCAGGACCGCTCTCAAGCCATTCTCCGTCCAGTCTGTATCTGTGCTTGGGATTGCCCTGACCCACTTGCAGGACCTTGCACTTGGCCTTGCTGAACTTCATGATGTTCACACAAACTCACTTCTCAAGCTTGTCCCGGTCCCTCTGGATGACATCCTGTTCCTCAGGCCTGTCAGCCACACCACTCAGCTTGATGTCATCTGCAAACTGTCTGAGGGTGCACCTGATTCCACTGTCTATGTTATTGATGAAGATATTAAACAGTACTGGTCCCCAGACGGACCCCTGAAGGACACCCCTTGTCACCGATCTCCATCTGGGCATTCAGCCTTTGACCACTACCATGCAACCATCCAATTGACTTTTCCTCCACTGAAGAGTCCACCCATCAAATCCACATCTCTCCAAATTAGTGAGAAGGATGTTGTGGGGGACCATGTCATAAGGTACATCCAGAATTACTTCATAAACACCCATCAAAATTCATGAACAAGAATCAACATGACTTTTAAATATTAGCTGATGAGACCAGAAGATTCTTTTTTACAATGTTTAAGATATCCAAGATTATAACAAATTACTGTTAAAATAAACAATGTGGTGGCTCCAGACGTTTCTCTAGTAGTTCTAGTACTGAACTTTTCACATGGAAGGGCTTGAGTCCAAATTCCTCAGCTTTTAGAAAGGTCAAAAATACATACAATGCTATCCAGAGCACTGTATCTCATTTGTGATGATTTTGTGAACACAAACCCGAGTCAGAAGCTAAAATGGATGATACAGCAAGTCCAGCTTCTCTCCCACTGTAATAGAAGAGTGTCAAAAAGGAAAGTACTAATTGTCTTAAGGAAAAATTATTGTTTCTTTCATGGTGTTTGCATATAAACCTAAATGTTTGGAAAAGTCATTGGTTTATCATTCAGATGCAGATACACTTTGAATATTCTTCAGAATGGAATATATTGTTGTATAGAAAATTAAGGTGTAGACCACATTAGTTAGGGGGTTTAGTGAACTGTGGAAAGGGGCTTAGTGAAGGGTACTGTGGTACAGGCTAAAAGGCCGTTCTTCTGCAATTTCTTATGGAACTACTAATTTCTATTTTAATATTAATGAGTGGGTCTTTGAAAAGATAAGAGGTGTGTAGGGTGTGTTCTAATGAAACCTGCAATGGGTTTCATAATGTTCATCCAAATCCTCATGTAACCTGAAACTCCCACAGTTCTGAAAGTCTTGAGAAAGATTAGATCTCTAATTAGACAAACCCATAGTTCATTTGCTATTGAGAGCAAACATATAATTTTAAAGAAAGCAGTAAATATTTCATCTGTTTGTGGTGTAATGGCTTACTAGTATATCTCTGCATATTGCACAACTGTAATACAAAATGGGATATTAAATATAGGCTCCATTGTCAGTAGGTAGTACCTTGGAATTCACTGGTAAGCCAAAATGATGAAAAATTGAAGCCTGTAAATTAAATATGTGATGTAGAAACAGTAGTTGTAGTTTTTCCAAGGGAAGAGGGACGAGGTGTCACCCTGAATATAATTACACAATTCAAAATAAATTCCTATGAAAAACACTGAATTAATTCAAAATATGGAAGTGAAATTTAGCCACTTTATACCAATGCACCCACATAGTCAAACTGTACCGATTTCAGTCTATCAGACAAATGTTTTTTGATACCTCAAAATCCAAGCATGTCCAAGCTTGCTAGAAACAGATTGACCAAGTAGTATATATGGATGCAGCATGGGGAAGAACAACTGGTTTGGGAACAGCTTTTATTCAATGAGTATTTGTGTTTCCATCTGTTGGGAATGGATTCAAAACCATTTGGCTCGTAAACATGTAGTTGATAATAGTTCATGCTGGAATCTGAATTTACAGGAAGTAGTACTAAAATTGTTAATTATGGGGTGGAGAAATTAAGGTTGCAGCAGAAGCAGAAAGTTGATACTGTTTTCTGGTCTTACCAACAAACGCAGAAGCAGACATTTCTTTTTAGCAGTTTGGATGTAGAAATCATACAAAGCAAACACTCTTGTTTTGTCAGGCAGTCCTGTACTCTTCCTTTGGCTGGCAACATGGTCCAGCTTTTATGAACCGGGGCTGTGAATGAAATATTAAATCTGGATAACCAGGAAATGCTCTTAGCCAGCTTCCTAACTGTCTGCTAGGAATCATCTGGCAGAAACTGGGAGTAGAAAGGAACTACGCCTAGATTTGTTTAGTAAAATTCCTGCATCATTGACAGCTTATTCTGAGCAATGACAAATAATTGAGAGAACTGATCAACAAGACAGTTCTTGAGTAACTCTTGAGAACTATTTGATTATTGGGGTTCTGCTTTGTGATGTAGGTGGCTTACATAAGTCCTAGAGGAGCTGCCTACACTATCCTTACCTGGATAGCTATTATTGCAAATTTGACTGGCAAATTTGGGGGGTTACATCCTGGGACATTCAAATGGTGCACAAGTATTTTAGAAGGCAGTTGCTTGAGTAATCCTCCCTCTTGGACTCAGAAAGTAAAACCAGTTTCTCAGATTCATTCTGTTCATCTAATAACTGTCCTCAAAGAGTTTAAAACTATTGTAAATGTTAGGTTCAGCAAAGCTTTGACTGCTGTTTAATCCCTGAGAAGATGCTTGACACCTCCTAGGGATTTCCTGAAGACTCAATACTTGTTTCTGAGTTTGGAAACTGTCGTACTCACACAAGGAAAATAATCAGTCTCTGTTGCTTTTCTTTCGATAAGAATTACAGTATACAATGTACAATGTAGCTGCAGCATAGCTGTGAAGAGATGAATCATCTGCAGGACTGCAGACAAGCACAAATCACATGTCATACCATGAGAGCAAATTGTGGTAGAACCACATGTGTTTATGCTAACTGGCACGTTAATGAATCCAAATTATCCTCAGCAGACCTGAATGGTGTCATGGTCAGTATCACATTAGTCAGCTTGGCTCTTGACAGCTGTGGTGCAGCAAGCACAACCGGTATGGGAAGTGAGCCTCGCCTTGCTCAAGAGCAAGTCTTCTGAGCTTTCTAAGAGACATCATACTTGGCCAGTTTGATGCAAAATATCAGAAGAGGGATGTACAAAAGCAGTATGAATCATGACAGTAGTCCACTGCTCTCCTGAAAAAGGGAACAAAAAAGGGGTCTTGCAGTCTTGCATGGGGGAATTTCAGTTTCTGTTTCATCAGTCTATATTTGCATTTAATTTCCATTGCTTCAAATTGAATAAGGATCTGAAAGTCAGTAGTAGAAAAGTATGACATTCTTTACTAATATTTTAATAAACACAAGATCTAAAACACTGAGAGGACAGAGCTTGTTAATTAGTTTTGTTCAGCAGAAGTGAATTCAGTATTCCAATTGCTTATCCAGAAGTAAATCCATGTGGGGGTTAATAAAATATTCTTTATAATATACGTAATTAATATTAATCTTAAATTATTTCATGGGAACTTTTTTTGTGAGGGTAAAATGGCCTATTTGGGGACTAGTATTATTACTGGCAAAAAAAGCAGGGTAGGGTTTATGAATAAAACTTAATGATTATACCTGCAATACTGCATACTTTTGTCAAGAGTATGATAACTTTGATTTAGTCAAACTATGAACAAACTTTTATTGAATTATTCTGTTTCCCCAGATGCTACAGAAAGCTAGTAGTGGTTTGTGTTATGGATGAATGAAAACCATCACTGCAGCTATGACAACTCGGGGAAAACTACCTGTCACATGTAAATAAAACCTGACTTGGATATAAGTTGAGAAAGCATCATGGTAACACAAAATGTTACATTTCTAAAAAAAGCAGTCCCTGCATGATAATTTGGAAGGACTAAGTGTAGCTTGTTTCTGCTAGTAAGAAGATTGCTGTGGCTTTTTAAAATGTTAAGGTACAGTGCTTTGTAAGGGAGCCTGGGGCTCTGTCTCTGATTTTGTTCAACTTAGAGAAATATTAAGAAGACAAAAACTGAGAAAAGGCTTCGAGATTTTGTCCATTTGGTGAGGGATGCCAAACATTGAGAATGACCTTTTTGTGGTAGCATTGTGTGGAGTGTTGGTTACACTCAGGCAAGATTGGATATCAGCAAAGAAATTTGTGTAATACTTTCTGATGTTCAGCTTTACTGTTTCCGTCAGCATAAGCAATTAATTGTTTTGTGGAAAGTTCATTGAAAAATTTTGAGAAATTGAAAAATTTTGTTATCACAAGGACATTTTTAAAATTAGGTCTTTTTAAAATTTTTATTTCCCTAGACAGCCTAACTTTTTGGATTAAAATTTTGAATGTTTAAAGGCTTAAGGCCTTTTATTGATTTCACTTTAACAGAGTGTTTTAAGCTTCAGATCAGATGAAATATGTTTGAACCTTTGCACGCTTTACACTCCAAAATATTATTTTCCTCTCCAAAGAAAGTGTCCTTTTATTGCTAAGATACAATTCGTCTTCTCAGTGAAGCAAGAAATTCTCATTTACTCAATTGTCTTAGTGTCTTCCTCCTTTCATTTTATCATTTTAGGTGCAAGTGGTCTTTCATAGCGGAGATTCCTCCACCTGCTTGCATCTTTCTTTTCATAGTTAGGACAGTGGTAATCATTGAGACTTCATTCAAACTATCAATTTAGTTAGGTATGAATTGTTTTACAATCAGGCAGAACTCTAATTAAACACAAAAGAGTAAACTGTTTTACCATTACTGTACTACTGACAGACTGTTAATTTAAAAGATAGAATCCAAAGTTTCAGGTACTCCAGCATGTTTGAAAGCAACCTTTGCACATTTTTTGTTAATTTATATTGTAAAATTCTGCTTAGAAAAAAAGGACACTTATTTAAAAATACTGGAACCACTTGGAATGTTTTAGTTATGAAGAATTGTCTAAGCATTTGCTGTACTGCCGAAAGCGTCATCAAATTTTGCATGACAGTCAGCCATTTCAAAATATGACACATCTGATCCCCTGAAAGAAGAAAAAATATTTACCTGTAAAGAAGAGAGACTTTTGCTGTTTCGTGCCATTTCTTCATTTTTTTCCATATGAGACTTTTACATATTTTAGCTTAATATTCATCTGTCCCATCATGAAACACCATTTACTGTATCATACCAATGATATTTGGTGCGTCAATGTTTTGATTTTCTTAAAGCATATTTGCTATCTATATATATTATGTGGATTTCAGGTCATATAATTATGGAAAAGAGCACAAGGTAATTTTTATATTTTCATAGAATCATAGAATCATAGAATGGTTTGGTTTGGAAGGCACTTTAAAGATTTTACTCGGCTTTAGGGAAATATTATTTAACACATTTGGGCAATATGTGGCCCCTTGATATTCTATTCAAAAATATACGTATATCCAAGTAAATTCGTCTGAGTGATGCATAAAGGTTTTCTGAGGTTAAAATACACCACAGAAAAATTATGCTACCTGTTGTCACTCATTTAGATTAATAAACTGATGTTAGTGAGCTATTATGGAAGGTTAATGCCATCAGATTACCCTTCAGGTTAGGTATAGAGATTCACTGTGACAAAGCAGATCAAGGCAGGTTTGATTCCTCATTGCCAGCTTTCTTTATTAAAATTGTCTGGATTATTTAGACATGCAATACTGCCCTAATAACTACTGAAAACAGTTTTTCAGTGATACGTATGCGACTTTCATCTGACATCAGTGGGACTTCTTTCTCTCACTGTCTTGAAGTACAAAGCCATTTTGCTGAAAGCTAAGATTTTCGCTATAAATAATGTTTTGCTTTGTGTTACTTATTCTTTCTGATGATTCTACCCTGTTTCAGTGGTCTCTGGACCTAGTAACAGGTATCCCACAGGTGAGATGATTGTCATTCTGATAACTATTGCTCTTTGCCACTAGAGCTTTGGCAGGGGGAAGAACAAAATAGTGAATAGAGTTCCACTGGAAACTGGGAAATGTTTTCCTAAGGGTCTAAAGTTATCTGCATACAGAAATGCTCACTTACCATCCGTGTCCACATTTATTTGGATGTAAGAGATGAGTCTACTGTGTTTACAGCTACCAGTACCCATTATAAAGTACCGCTGTAAAGAAATAGTCTCTGTAGAGAGGACTGGGAGGCTCAATTCTTTTTAAAGATGTCCTGTATAATAAAAACTACCTAAAATAATTAAAACAATGAAGCTGCCTTCATTTTTCTTTGCTTATGATGTAATAGTAACAGAAAATGCACGTGTCCTGTATGTACAGTAGAAAATCAGTATTCTTATACACTGTACTTGCTGTGTTGATTTGTCTCTGTTTCTATTTTGCTATGTTGATTTGTCCCTGCTTTACCTGCAGACTCTGTTTTTCCATGGAGGGGAAGGAGAGAATCAAAAATCTTTCATGGTTTTCTCTGGTTTCTGGAAATCATTAATTCTCATTGACTCCTTCTCATACACTCTGGAAAAGAGAATAAAACTTCTTCCAACTTTCCATTCAGGGTTGGAGGTCTGCTTAGATTTTTCCTTCAACAAGATAAGTCACTTGGCAAATGGTAAGAATCAATGACCAATAAAGCCATTCTGCTCCAGTTACTAAGGCAGAATCTTCTGTGGTCATTTTCAGATTGTTAAAACATATATACATGCATATGTTTATAGGTACATAAACACATTTACACGAATGTGTATCTGTGTGAAATTTTAATGTGAGGAATAGCAAACTGGAGTGCAATGTTTGGGTTTTGTTCCTAATAATGTGACAATTACCTCTGCAGTAATCTGACAAAGTACTCTAAGGCAGAATCCAGTTGCACAAATATAGAGATTTATAGTAATTTGAGAAGCCTTAAATTATCCTGTCTGTCTTCTAGCACCCACTCCAGAGCAACGCAGGTCTCCTAGAAATCCTGTGTTTTATGTGCCAGCCTTGTAGGTCTGTCTGAACACAACCTCTGAAACAGCACAATATACCTGTTCCTGACAACAAAATTTAGCCCCTGGAGTCTTATCTTTCCCACAAAGCAGTAGGTTCAATAGTGTATGATGTATGTAGGCTAAGAATGCTTTTGTTGTTCAAATGGAAAGAGGTGAATTTGGCTTCTTGGTATCTTTATTTACACTGATTTCTAAGATGTGTTTCTTAACTTCTGTGGCTCTGTGAAAAAGCTATTTGTAAGAAACGAGTGTCAGACAAGAGAAACATTTCACATAACCCTTTGCTGGCATACTTACTTACCTGCCGATCTGTGGTGTGAGCTCAGGTTCTTGTACAGGACCATGCTGCAGCCAGTGCGTGTTTGTGCACACAATGAGCTTCTCCCTCCCCATCCTGGCATAAACACCCATGCTGCCCAGAGGAAAAGAGCAGCTGAAGGAAGCTGCTCCTGATCTGACGTGGTGGGGGACATGGGGGAGCTACATGAACACGCACAAACATTGGCTTCCTTCCACAGCCTTGCTGGCAGCTACCTGGTGCTAGCAAGAGCAGCGGCATGCCGTGTGACACTCGCGCTTGGCAGGGAAGGAAGCAGAAGGCACAGCATGACTGAATTTTCTCCTTGGGCAACGGCTGGTGTGCTGCCCCACACACAGAGCATGTGACACCACCATCATGACCCTACTCCACGGTGAGCTGCATCAGACCCTGCTGATCAGCACTAAAACAGCTGTGCTTTATTTGCAACTTCTTTTCCTTTGACTGCTTTTGCTTTATTTTTGTGAGTGCCTCTTTGTTTTACCTCACTAAGCAGATAAAGTAAACTAAATAGCTGTATTTACTTCTGTTTCATGCTGCTTTGAACACCAGCTCCTTGTGGATGCTGTGTCTTGCACTGGGATTTTGGCAGAGTGCAGATGAAGGCAGAGGGCCTTACTGAGCTGCATTTGCTGACACAGCTCACAAATTCCTCCTGAAAGAGAGGCCCTATTACTGTATGAGACAGTAAACCACTACTTATTGTGATCGCTGCTTGAATGGGCTTGATCATAGCTCGAGGGCCTAGCTTTGGACTAAAATAAATAGTCTGTGCAGCAGGTTTCCATGGTCTGCTGGACCGTCACGTAGAAAAAGCAGAATTACTTTGACGGGAGCTGGTGAATAGCGTACGATTATACAGACTTAGCCTGCTTTTAGCAATTTTAGAATACTACTAACACCACCAAGCTGTCTTCAGAATGTACTTACAGGAGGTTCAGGAAAACACCGGAGGGAATAAATTGGCTTTCTACATCCTGACACTGAGTCTGGAGCTGTGTCATCTTATTTGGCAGCAGCAGTTCTGAGCTGGCTCCAGCCTCAGTGCTGGGTGACAGAAGACCCCAAACCTAGGAAGGTGTGTTTTGGCATTAAAAGAAGGAATAACTCAAATCCCCGTGCACAAATCAGTAAGTTGGGCAGTGTAACAAAGTCTATGAGGCAGAAGAAAAGAGGACTGGACTTGGGGGTTCTGGTGCCAGTCAAATGTGTTATATGCAGTAATTACATACAGCTGTTACGGCATGGAGGCATTGTTTGAAGAACATTTTTAACAGATAAGAAGAATAAAGGTCAGTGCTGTTCTCAGAACTATTAATAGGAGTTTGTATTAATAAATATGAGGAAATAATTTACAAAATAGTACTTTCGTAGTAACAAGATAATGAAAGATAACTGTATCTGCTCTAGTAAGTCTCCTTTTATTCATTAAGCTCTGTCCACAGGATAAAATTGAAGGCAGTCAAATTCCACAAAAGTAATGAGACACTCCAGTATCAGCTGTTCAAATTTTGCCTGGAAGCCTTGCTGTTGCTGTTCAGCTTTGGGAAATTAGAGCCAAAGTCACTGGAAGGAAACAGATGCACTGCCTCTTGGGATGGAAGCCAAGCTGAATGTTATTCTAAAAAAGTTCTTGTGTTGTGTCAGGGTATCAGGGGAAAATGTTCACCCACTGTCCTTTTTGGTGTATATGATTACAAACATACAGAGTTTCATCATGTTTCTCTCTTCTGCCTTACTGGATGATAATTTGAGAAGTTCTGCACAGATGCCTTAGAAAGTAGTATAGAGATGGGCATCAGTTAATGGAGGTGGAAACGTGGAGTTATTTGTAGCAAAAGCAGTGGAAAAACAAAGCCTATGCTTGCTGAAATATCCCAGTAGTGCGAAAGGCAATACTTCTAGAAAAGTTCCTTAGAATTGTGAAGGGACATAAGTATAAGCTCAGTCAAAGTTTGTCCTGTGGATTTGAAGGTCTGAGATTTTGATCACATCACTATGAAAAACTACGTCCACCAATGGATGTAGTGCTGAAGAGAATTCTTGTGCAGGCATATGTACCATACCAAAAAGCCTTTTGTAAATATACTTTAAATCAGTTTGCTTAATGGAATAAGCTAAAAATGTAAAGTCTGTAAGTGACTATAAGATCAGCTAAAATAACTACTAAAAGCTGCTTCTCCGGTAGATTTTTTTTTTTTAATCTAACTCTATCAGTCTGTGTGTCTCAGCAAACTCTTTTAAGAACACCCTTTTTGTCTGGCAAAGTGTTGTATTGCATAGCACCCAGGGAACAGTTGGCATGGTTCCCTGTACTACTGAAGTAGGCAGAGATGCAGAGTATCTGTGCTAATTTCTATATGCCTCCCACCTAAGTGTTGACTGGATTAAACATTTGGCAAAAATCCTCATGCTTGTCTGTGCTTATATGACCCACATGAAAAATGTACAGGACAATGAAGATTCTACTGTTCTTGAAGAATACCATAAGATGAGAGAATATAAATCTTTATAGCCTAGAAAAGAGAAGTCTCATGGCAGGTGGGATGTGGTGGGTATGGGGGTTGATATGATGATAGCTTATAAAATATCTTCAAAGTAATAGTACAAATAAAAGAAGAAGATTTCTTAGGCCCAAACAGGTTAGGCCCATTACAGGTTTGGACTCCAAGTATTCAAGCAAGGTAACGGAGCAACAAAGGGAGATGACAGAGTGAAGGATGAGGAACTAGAAATTTAAAGGAAAAAGATAACATATCTGCTATTGAGACCTGCTGGTGGCATTGTCATGGAAAATCTAGTGTGACCAAAGCATGTTTTCTGGCTCTGTTTCCTGTGAAGCAGATCCTTCTGCTTCCTCCGCAGCTACAGAAAAAGCTAGTCTGCCGTGGGAAGACTGTAGGAGTCTTTTTATATATTTATACTTGTTTTACGCATGCAGCATTAGTAGAGGTGGTCGGGTAGAGCTCAGTACTTTTTGTTATAAGGAATCAAGTGCTTAGCTGCATCTTTAGGTACCTTAAAAAATGGGAGGATAAGAAAGAGAAGTATTTTTTAAAGAAGCCTAGATCTCTGCTTTTGTAAAACTAACTTGTGAAAGCGAGAATGTACACTTAGTCATTTACACGCACAGTACAAAAACTACTAGTGTAACAGGAAAAAGAAAGAACATCTTTAATTACTCCATTAGCTTGCATAATAATTCTTATATGTACACAATTTCATAAAGTGTTGCAGTAGTTTACAAGCTATAGTCATTACATCTAGATTCATTCTGTTGTTTCAGCAAATTTTAAATGATTGTAGGTAGGATCTGGTACTACGTCCAAAATCACTTTATCTGCATCAATGTCTTAGCAGAGAACAATTTATGGCAGTCAGTGGTTCTTCACCATCTCTCAGTGCTTATCCGAGCCTAGATACCTAGCAAATCTTTCCCGTTGTTGAAAATTGGCAGATGTTCCTGGAACATGAGAAAGTGTGATGGCAGAAATGGACTGGACCTCCTAAAGTGGTTTAACTAGAACGAATGCCCAGCCGGTGTGTGCTCTTCAGACAGGGGTAGTTTCTAACAGTGAAAACTGTAATGGGAACAGCCAGTCTCCTGTTTCACAATAATAAAGCCACACCTCCTCCAGACTTCTTCCAACAACGCTTCAAGGAGCAATCCCTACGCTAATTTTATTACAGTGGGTGGTTCTATTCCAGTGAATCATTTACTGTGTTACCATTTGTTTTCAACACAATGAGTCATATTTGCATAATGCTTGAATAACTTACTATCAAAATATTAGCTTGATGTGACTCTATACTGTATAGGCGGCTTACTCCTGTATCTGTCTAGTGCAGCAGTACAATGAAAGTATTGACGGGAAGAGTCCTGTCTCATACAGCATTGTGCTGAGCTAATACAGTTGCATAGAAACTTGCTAAGACACTGCTAGGTATTAAAATATGAATCATTAATATTGATGTACAGAATATATGAATGTTAATCTTGCCCGTTGCAGTTCCTAGGTACTGTTTTTGGGCATAAGAAAATTTTCTGTTTTTCTGATTAATCCAAGATTCATACCACATAAGCACATGTGCGTTGTCCTGATAAGGTTAAAAAGTATGTTTTGCCATGTAAATATGTTAGATGTCTAAATTAATTACTCCCAGGTTTGAGGCTTTGATACTAACACATTGAGTTTTCTAATTGTATGAAGAATAATTTGCTCCTTATTGATTCCACCAGAATGTATTAGCAATTTCTAGAACACTTTAAAAGTACATAAATCTGAGATTTCAATTGTGGCTTCACTCTATTAGTAGACGTAGCAGGCTGTGCTTTGCCCTTTGCATTATCACAATCAAACAATTCTTTGGGGTTGTCAGTCTCCCCACATCACAGGTCTGTTTTGACCTGCGATCCTAGTGTGCTGTTAGTCATATGAGAACTAACAAGAAGTCTGTACAGCTCTGAGGAAAGAAACCAGCTCTGTATGTCTAGTCTTTGTCAGATAAGTACTACATAGTTGCAACATAACTTTTCTTCATGGAATATTCTAACTTTTTCTGAAAGGCTTAAAGGAATTCATTAAATATTTAATGAATTTCAGAATGTGGCTGGAAAATGGTACATATACAAAAAATTTTCCTGTAAAACTGCTTGCAAATTTAGGAGCGAAATTAACACTGACACCTACCAGAGTTGTATATTAGCCACGGGATTAAAACTTCATCTCTTTCACAAGCTTCCAAGGCAGATTTTCATACAGAATCTCAGCACTCAATGCTTTTCTCTGCACACTAGCCAACTGCTCAGGATTTCTAGTTTTTTCGGTGAAGAAATGTTCTGTGTCAGCTGACAAATGTTTAAGATTAAGTTAGCCAAATAGTTTGAGCTGGGAAATTACAGATACCATATGGAAATTATATTCTTATTATCATAGAACACATAGTATTAATAATGAAATGCAGATATATCATGCAATTGGCACATGAGTAGATATGCAAAACAGGCATATATATGCGGGTCTGTTTAATACAAAGTGACTAGTGTATGCATATAAACATGAATGCAAAAGAACTTGTGTTGCAGTTAATATAGATACTAACTACAGGAGATGTTGCTTATGTGAAGCTTTTGTGTGTTTAATGCTGTGCCAGGCAGAAATGATGCAAAATCTAATTGAATTCTGGGTACCAATATGCAAAAAACTTAAATAGTAATAAGGATTTACGGCCACCTAGAGAATATACTTGCCTTGATGTAGGGCACAGAGAACACTGAAGTGAAAGCGGAAAAAATAAGATCAGCAGCTGGAGTATTCTCTGGCCAAAAAGGCAAACTGAACTTGACCAAGTTCAAAAGAAGACCAAAGGTGACCAAAAAGACAAAAAGAGATGCTGAAATTGGCAGCAGAAGAAAAGTCTGTATCAGTAAAGGAGACCATGCCATGGCTTTAGAAGCTAAATGGAATAGATAATAAAGACTATTTGTTAAATAACAATGAGCATTAACACTGCATTTTTAAACAATATGAGGAAAATAGCATTGTGATACTGCATTGGTAAAGAGGATTGAACACTTATAGAGAAATTTAATTAACTTGGAAGATAATGAATGCCTATTTAAAAAAATATGGCAGGTGACACTGAAAAGCAAGAACAAGCATAAATGAATGCAGAAAGGAGCCATCCTTTGGAAAGTGTTACATCTATTGATGCCATTTAACAGAAAAAAACAATTACATATAATCTTCGTGGGTTTTTTTAAGATTTGCGACTTTAAAACATTAGATTTACGTATAACAATGTTCGTGGACAGATATCCTCCATGGAATACATGTCACAATAACAGTCTTTTAGGAACTCTGGAAAGGAAATAAAGCGGGTAACTCTTCAGGAATGCGTCTTATTTATTCCTAAAATTGTGAAGAGAAACAGGTAAACACTGCCTCTCAGCCTGATGAGTCACAGGTTATATTCAGTCCCTGTAGAAATACCAGTGGGACCTGAAGCAGTCTTCGTAGAATCCCCTGATGAAGATAAGCATATATTTAGGACTTATCATTAGATGCATCTGTTTGAAAAAGTGATGGTGAAGTTGAGGGAGGCATACTTCCCTCAGACTCAAAGGACATGAGGATAAGATGAAGCTACAAGCCGGCAGAAGCCATCACAGATGTCATTTTATAGAATTGGAAGACAAACAAGAAAAGATTGGAGAGTACGAATGCATAAAATTCTGAAATTGTGGGGAAGGGAGGGACATGGGAGAAAAGAAGTGGTTGGGACTGAAGTTTTCTTAATAGTCTGCTCAGAGCACATATGCCTGTGAGGGAGGACATTGGACTGACTATAAACAATAGACATCTGGTCTTTTCTCTTAAGTAAGAGATCCAAAACTCTCTGATTGGCTCTAATTGCAACCTGGTTTTTAAATACTTAGCTTCCAGATAAAATATTCAGATTTTTCATTGCAAAATTCCTGCTTTCTTTCAAAAGTATCTATAACTCTAGAGGTAAAAACAAAAGACCAAGCAAATTTAAGGATGTGGTAATATCATCAAAACATGGTGGGGTAGATCAGGTATTTCCGATCAGCTAAGTGACTGGGATTGTGTGCTCATTCTTAGCTATCTAAATGAGAGGCAGTGTAGTCTCAGTTAAATTTCCATGGAAAAGATCTTAAGCTAAATTGCATTTCATTGCAACCAAGAAAGGCTAAGAATATATTGGTATATTTTGATAAATTAACTAAAAATATCAGTGTTTTGCCCAATGTGGATTCTAATTACTAGAGTGTGGCAAATTTTGAATAGCTCTGAATTTTTGAGATGATTTATGCTTACTGTACAATTACATAAGGCCCCAGAAGAGATGAATCACTTTTCAACCGTTTACAGAATCACAGAATGACAGAATGGTAGGGGTTGGAAGGGCCCTCTGTGGGTCATCTAGTCCAACACTCTTGCCGAAGCAGGGTCCCCTACAGTACGCTGCAGAGGACCTTGTCCAGGCAGAGCAATGAATGTGTTTATAGTTATTTGGATACCTAGTGATGGAAAGGTAGCATTTGAAACAACATTTAGACAGAGTCTAAAATTATTAATTAAACAGAATGACACAACCTTGTGGAAACACACTGAAGTGGCAGTCAGTCCCAGCTGAGCTTAACTGGGAGACAGAGTGTAGGCAAGTGGCTTTCTGCAGCCTTTCACTTCTCCGAATGCTAGGCTGCCTTTGCAATCTTAGTCTGGTATTTCCTCGCCAGCTTTGATTTCTTCCATGATTCATTTTTACACTGAGAGAAACCTGTTGGCTCAAATAGAGTTGTTTTTTTCTTGTTACTTACCTGCTGTCTGTTTCATTGTGAGCAGAGCTTACGTGCAGAAAGGTCACTTCTGTCATCTGACTGCTGAATGTTATGAAGAATGCAATCCAAAGTTCCTTCCCATATACCTAGAATGTTATCATTAAACATTATACCTCAAATTGCGATCATTGTCTTCTACTATTTAACTCACTTGAACAGCTGAGTGATGTTATTTCTTTTTCCACAAGGAAATATGCTGAGTGTCCTCAGACCTCTGACAGGAACTGTGCTGTGTGCACACTCATGCAAACTTATGAAATACTATGGCTTGGTTGTGTTCTGTAGACTTTAATCTATTTTTGATGGAAAACTGAAATCTGGTAGAGTGGACATAAAGATGTATGAAAGGTTTTTCACTCCTGGTGCATTTTATTCTCATTTTCTCTCTTCTTTGCCCTCCACCTAGCTCTCTTAGAATGATCTGTTTAGAAGTTATTTTCTCAGGTAAATATCCCTGTATGACTTTCTTTCAGTAATAGAGGGTTTTTTCAGTTCTTTTTTTCTTTTTTGGGGAGGATCAGATGACTGTATCAAGCAGATATTCTCATGTGTGTGGCAATTCCTGCATTTCATCTTCCCCGCCCACTTTACTGAACCTTTCCACATAGAAATATATTGCATTGCTGTTGTAGTGACAATCGAAAGGACAAAAAAATCCACACTACTGGTGGTAATTTTCATCTGGGGATGCGTGGTGGTGAGGTATGTGCATTTGTTCCCTGCTTTATTCCTTTCAGTCCTGAACACTGACACAGCTTGCTGCAGATATTCCCTCTAGGTCTCACTTCTGGGATAATTGCTCCACACTTGAAATCTACCCTTGCACATCTACTGCTATAAAGCTTACTTTGGTCTTGAAGATTTTATAGTTACGATTGTTAGCGATATTTTCTTAAACTTCATAAGGCAAATATTGAACTGGTACTAATTAGTATTGTGTCTCTGACTTCAATAGATTTTTATCAAGTTGCCACAACCACAGATTTGGTCTAACATTTCTTTGGTTTTGGGACTTGTTGCTCTGAGAATTCCTTAGTTAACACCAAATTTTCATCAATCCTTTCTCTCTTGATCCTGCTAATTGCTGCTACTGTGGTGCATGCAGACAAGGAACATATCTGTGAGTTGAGTTCTTTTTCTGGATGACTGCTAATAGATGTTTGTCTTTTTACTGGTGACCAGGTATTACAGGTTGTCCTGGTTTCAGCTGGGATAGAGTTAATTTTTCTCTCAGTAGCTGCTGTGTTTTGGATTTAGTACCAGAAGAATGTTGATAACAATGATGTTTTTAGTTGCTGCTAAGAGATAAAGGACTTGTTCCAGTTTCTCATGTTCAGCTAATGGGCAGGTGTGCATGAGCTGGGAGAGAGCATAGCCAGGCAGCTAGCCAAGCCGGCCAGAGGAATTATTCCATACCGTGGACATCATGCTCGGTTTATAAATGGGGATTGGCTGGGGGGCAGAAATCCTTGTTGTTTTTATCCTCCTTTCACAGAATCACAGAATCACAGAATTGTAGCACTTGGAAGGGATGTCTGTGGATTATCTAGTACAACTCCACTGCCAAATCAGGGTCAACTGGAGCAGGTTGCACAGGACTTGTTCCAGGTGGGTTGAATCTTCTCTTTTCTAGGAGATAAAAGTTTTCCAGGAGTTCAGTTATCACAGAATCACAGAATAACAGAATGGTAGGGGTTGGACGGGACCTCTGTGGGTCATCTAGTCCAACCCTCCTGCTGAAGCAGGGACACCTACGGTAGGCTGCAAAGGACCCTGTCCAGGCAGGTCTTGAATATCTCCAGAGAAGGAGACTCCACAATCCTCCCTGGGCAGCCTGTTCCAGTGCTCCGCCACCCTCAGAGGGAAGAAATTCTTCCTCATATTCAGACGGAACTTCCTGTGCTTCAGTTTGTGCACATTGCCCCTTGTCCTGTCACTGGGCACCACTGAAAAGAGCTTGGCCCCATCCTCCTGACACCCACCCTTCAGATACTTGTAAGCATTTATAAGGTCCCCTCTTAGCCTTCTCTTCTTCAGGCTGAACAAGCCCAACTCCCTCAGCCTCTCCTCGTAGGAGAGATGTTCCAGTACCCTCACCATCCTTGTAGCCCTGCGCTGGACTCTCTCCAGTAGCTCCTCATCTTTCTTGAATTGGGGAGCCCAGAACTGGACAGAGTACTCCAGATGAGGCCTCACTAGGGCAATGTAGAGGGGGTTTTGTGAAATTTATGAGATCTACAAATTCTGGGTTCTGTGATAACTGCTTAGGGACTGGCTGTGACTCAGTCATCAGGTCGTAAGAAAACTATATTGTGTATGGTTCATTTTGCATATTTGTTATTGGCGGTGGTGGTAGTAGTAGTGTTTCCCTTGTTGTCTGATTTAACTGTCTTTTTCTAAACCCATGAGATTTACTTTTGTCCTTTCTCCTCCCCATTTGTTTTGGTTTGGCCTGGAAAAATGCCAGGTGCCCACCAAAACCACTTTATCACTCCCCCTCCTCAACGGGACAGGGGAGAGGAAATATGATAGAAGGCTCGAGGGTGGAGATAAGGACAGGGAGAGATCACTCATCAATTACCATCACAGACAAAACAGACTGAACTTGGGGACACAAAGGAGTTAAATTTGTCATCAATCAAATCAGAGTAGGATAGTGAGAAAAAAAAACAGATCTTAAAACATCTTCCCCCACCCCTCCCCTCTTCCCAGGCTCAGCTTCACTCCCATTTCTCTCTATGCTCTCCCCAAGCAGCGCAGGGGGATTGGGAATGGGGGTTACAGTCAGTTCATCACATGTTGTCTCTGTCACTCCTTCCTCCTGAGAGGGAGGACTCCTCACACTCTGTCCCTGCTCCAGGGCAAGGTCCCTCTCGTGGGAGACAGTTCTCCAAAAACTTCCCCAATGCGAGTCCTTCCCATGGGCTGCAGCTCTTCACAAACTGCCCCAGAGTGGGTCCCTCCCACGAGGTGCAGTCCTTCAGGAACAGGCTGCTCCAGCGTGGGTCCCCCATGGCATCACAAGCCCTACCAGTAAACCTGCTCCAGTGTGGGCTCCTCTCTCCACGGGTCTGCAGGGCCTGCCAGGAGCCTGCTCCAGCACAGGCTTCCCATGGGTTCACAGCCTACTTTGGTCATCCACCTGCTCCAGTGTGGGGCCCCTTCCACGGGCTACAGGTAAATATCCGCTCCACCATGGACCTCCATGGACTGCAGGGGAACAATCTGCCTCACCATGGTCTTCATCACGAGCTGCAAGGGAAGACTCTCTGCTCCGGCATCTCGAGTACCTCCTCCCCCCTCCTTCTTCACTGATCTTGGTGTCTGCAGATTTGTTTCTTCCACATTGTCTCACTCCTCTCTCCAACTGCCATTTCACTGCAGTGTTTTCTTCCCCTTCTTAAATATGTTATCAAAGAGGCACTACCACCATTGCTGATTGGCTCGGCCTTGGGCAGCGGGGGGTCCGTCTAAGAGCCAGCTGGCACTGTTTTTGTCAGACATGGGGGAAGCTTCTCGCAGCTTCTCACAGAAGTCACCCCTATAGCCCCCCTGCTACCAAATCCTTGCCATGCAAACCCATAACACCGTTCTACTGGGGAGGGCAGGGGAAGGCTGAGCAAGGGGCTGTCTAGTGCATAGTTGCTGGCTGCTGGGTTAAACCACAACACAGGTGGAGAAAGATGCTCAGTCTTTCCAAATGGGTTTAATTTCTCATTGAAATTTGAGTTTCCAGGTGTTTTTCATGTTTATTCACACTTTCCAGCAGTCACATTCTGCACCCCAAGTTAAACATTATAAACATTGAGGTGCTAGAGTGTGTCCAAAGAAGGGCAACAAGGCTGGTGAGAGGTCTGGAAAGCAAGTCTTACGAGAAGCGGCTGAAGGAACTGGAGCTGTTTAATCTGGAGAAGAGGAGGCTGAGGGGAGACCTTATTGCTCTCTACAGCTACCTGAAAGGAGGTTGTAGTGAGGCAGGTGTTGGTCTCTTCTCCCAACTAACTAGCGATAGGACGAGGGGCAATGGTCTCAAGTTGCGTCAGGGGAGATTTAGGTTAGATTTGAGTAAAAAATTCTTTACTGAAAGAGTGGTCAGACATTGGGACAGGCTGCCCAGGGAGGTGGTTGATTCACCGTCCCTGGAAGTGTCCCCAGCACTTCAGGTTGTGGTTTAGTAGGCATGGTGGTGTTGGGTGGGTGATTGGACTCAATGATCTTAGAGGTCTTTTCCAACCTATGATTTTATACTGCTATGAAGACAATAGAAATGCTGAACAATATGAGAGTAATTAAGAGTAAAGGAGGACTGATCCATTCATTCTACCTTGTTATATCTTCATGCTTCGACGTATTTAATATTTTGAAATCTGCTGAAAAAGTAATTTTAACCATTCTCTTCTTGGATATTGCATGTGAAAACACTTAAATTGTGTTTTTCATGTGATCTATTAAGTCTATGAACAACAGTTTGTTCTCCACTTGTCATGTGTAAGTCACTTTCTTGCGTAAGACATTTTTCTGCTTCTATTAACAAGATACATGCTGATGTGTGCTCTTTAAAGATGGATGATCATCAGCTATGCTAATTAAATTTACTGAAATCTTTGTAGTAATTCTCCTTAAATTCAGCATTAGTTCAAAAGCCTTAATTGTACACCAAAAAATAAAAACTGAAGAGGCAAACTCTTTTGGTGTTTACGAGATCGAAGTCACTGTAACATATAAGACTTGGAAAATCCTAGCTAAGAAACTTGGTGATTTTTGTTTGGAAATGACTTGACATTTACATGTAAATAACAATTTCTTAGGTGCAGTTCAACATAATTTTGACCTTTGCTTGTTGATCTTGATTTACTCATTTGATCTGGCTTTGTTTTTTATGTCACCATGTATGCTGTGTTTTAGGAAATACTGCTTCCTATGGGGACTCTTTTGTTACTAGATTCTTTGATCACAGCAATTTCCAGTACGATTTACTTCTATGCTCATGTAGGAAGCAAGTGACAGAAATTAGAGACAGAAAAGCCCACTAGGTCATTCCCTTCTTTCCATTTAGCCAGAATGGGATCATTTTCTACAGCAGGTAGGAGAGTCTACTTTGCCTTGTGGTGAAACAACAACCATCTCCTGGTACTTCTTGCTGATACAGAAGGGGCAGCATGTAAAAAGCCTGTAGAGTTACTGGAACTGCAGGCCAGAACTGCAGGTAAGCAGCAAGGTCTGCACTGTAAAAGCAGCCAGAAAACTGCCAGACACTGATAGAAAGGAAGCTCATTGTAAGAGGTCAGTGAGAAAAAGCATGTTTTCCAATGGATCAAAAAAGTGGGGTTTTTTTCTTTTTATAAGCCCCCACATTTTTCAGCTAAAACTGCCTTTGCTGAAAAATGCAGATTCAATTTCATGGAAATTGAGTGCATGCTGGTTTTGCCAAGCTATGTCAGCCAGTGAAGGAAGCCTAAAAAAAAAATCCCTCCATGCTTCATTTCATCTTTTTCAAAACAAAATGGTATCATGTCAGTTGAAAAACAAAGATTCTTTCTACAATTCATCTGTTTTAAGTAAATTTGAAATATAAGTTTAAAAACCAAAAGCTTGCAAACAAGTGAATTTTTCAGTTTAACCCAAAACAAATTTTCAACTGCTGTTTGTGGAACCGTGAAAAAGCAGGATGACCAGCTGTTCACATAACTCTGGCAAAATCCTCCTTTAGTAGGGGGTCAGATTGCAGAAACCATGATGCAAAATGTCTCTGCTCCCCCTCACCCCCACCCGCCACACAGCTGATTTATTCCACAGAGTTTCACTCCACTGATAGATTGTATGTGCTTCATCCTAGAGATTTGTAACCACCCTTATCTGTCCTCTAGTAAATTGGTGCATGATACTGACAAAAACACATCAAACGACTAAGCTTTAATGAAACAAGCTAATAAGCTGCCCAAATATGTTCTTCATATTTATCCAATAAATTCTATTTATTCCCTTTATTCCCCCAAATCTCTAATATTCCTCTGCATGTAATATTTTTCAAATATTTGTATGAGAGCATTATGGTCTCTCTAGTTAATCATTAGGCAAGGTAGCCATTTTAATTTTGTTAACCTTTCCTCCCAGGGTAATTCTTCTGCCTTGACCATTTTTCGTTTGTTTGTTTTTCACTTTATTCTTTGTTTGAATGAGTCTCACAGGTACCATAACTGATTCTAAGTTCATCTGTACCTAGTCAGCTTATGTAATCTTACTATGGCAGTGATGATCATTGAAGATCATCTTGGTAGTGGACGTTTCTCTCTGATGAGCTTCAGACCTAGGCATAAAAATTGCTGGTGAGTAGTGTTGCTTTTTTCCTCCATCTGCTGAAAGAAGAGGGGTGCTGCCAGTCTTTTTGTGGCTGGAAAGTCAAGCTTCTTGTCAGCTTATATCTTGAAGACTGATCCAGTGGGCTGTTCACTGAGCTTTGAAATACTTTCTCTCCATTTCCCAAAGTCATTATCTACTCTCCTTTGAAGAGAATCTGGAAATTCTTCCCTTCCTTTTCTAGAACAATAGGATATTCCTCTTTGAGATGAACTGGACATGTTTATCTCAGTGGTCGTCTGTGAGCCCAGTACACCCTCCTGCAGTATGAGTCTATAAACATCTCTGAGTATATACATCTAAAGCAGGAAGCAAGGGGTCAAATCAAAATCTGTCAACCCACCGATTTTGTAGGAAGTAAAATATAAGTGGAATTTTGAAGCTCTGATTTTGGCACAATTGACTGGAGATATTTGTCTTTCTTCCCTTGCTCAAATACTTTCCCTTGTTTCTTGAAAAATCTTAAAAACACTTCAAATAATCTCTAGAAACTCTGAAAAATGAACCAAAATTTTTTGAAGATGTGGTGTTTTTAGCCTTGATCTGAGTCAGGGTAGTCCTTTACTTTAGGAGAGAGAAAGAGAGAGAGGTGGAGGGGGAGCTTAAAATGGTTTCTGTTGTGAGTGAACACAGGAAAATTCTATGGGACTAGTCACAACTTCAATATATATATTAAAACAGGAGCATATTGCAGCTGAATTTTTACTACACTTAGCATAGAGAACAGAACAACTTTTGTTCCTGATGCCAGTCGGTGACCCAGACATGAGGGGGTGAATGTTACTTTTCCATTCTGCAGATCCTTTGTTTAAGCAGGTGCAGAGGTCTGTGCTTCATACCCTGCCAAACGGTAGCTCTTGTGTTACGAAAAATATCGTTTCTGTTTTGAGAAGCAAAAACATCAAATGCAAAGTTAAGCTGGAAAGACTAGCAGAGTTGGGGCATTTGATAAAGAAAGCAGTGATTGATTAATTAGGGACATTAATGTCTTCCTCTCAACAGTGTTAAGTCCTTACTGCTTTGGCAATGTGCAGTGGCTCCAGGAGGGGAACACTCGGTGGTTACAAGAACCATACTAGCACAGATCATACGTACACCAGATTGTCTGACTGTGACCAATTTCGTTTGAAACTGGTGTGTGTGTTATGCCAGCTCTTCGCAGTAAGAAAAAAACTCATGATGATTTGTTGGCTATCATCTTGAAGATCTGTCCAAGTCTAATTGATCTGTGATTATGATATATTGGCAGCTGACAAGAATTTGTAATAATCTACTTGTTGAGGATTGTCATCTCCCTGCCAGTTGTCTGGTCTCATGACACACTGCAGCTGATCCAGCACTGGGCTTGTTCCTCTCCCACGCAACCTTGTCATCAAGAAGGGGGAAAAGAGAGCACAGGTATTGAAATATATCTTCTGCGGTTGTTGGAAGCCTCCCAGCAGTGAGACTGGGTCCTCAGCCTCTTTCTATTGGCAGCCCCAGCACTGCAAGGTCATGATCACAACCCAATTAATGCTTACAAATTCACCCAGTGCAAAGAGACTGACAGCCCACTCAGGTTAGGACTTCTGGGGAAAAGATTCGGAAACCATTCCAGCTGAGGACATAACAGGGTTCAGACCTTCTGTCTAAATGCTCTTAGCATTGAGTGTAGCTTGTAGACGAAGGATAGGGGAAATCAGCAGACAGACTGGCTTCAGGAAAAGGATCAGGGAGACAGCTTCACCTCCATCTACCTATGGCTGCCTCTGAGCAATCCTCTTAGGGTTTTAAATGAAAAAGAAAGAATTCAAAAAATGGTAGAGAACTATACCTCATGAGTAGAGGAACTTCTCCCTTGTCATTCAATATAAGGCACAAAACCCCCACTAGCCCTCCTGGTGACAATTCCTAATGATATCTGCAGGACCACGCTGCTCAGTACACTGGCTTTGAGGCAGGTTGTCTTCTAGGGTTTATAACACTATCTACACATTGTGTAGGAAGCATAGGCATTTGAATGCACAACATATGCTTCTGAAAAGGTGTAAAGTGCCTAAAGCTAAACACTCCTGTGCTCTGAGACATGACTCTTTTGTGGGTTTGGCTTCTTGGAACCCTGAATATGAAAAAGAACAAAAAATTTCAGGGAACTACTGTTGTTTTATTAATATTTAATTAAAAGCATACAAAATACTAAACCATGAACATGCATCACTGTGTGATCTCCATGTTGCAGGAGCATGTGGTTTTAGATGTCATTCTGCCTTGGTTAGAAATACAGGCACATGTGTCACACAGCACACGCACAGTGCATCTCATGGCAGGGACAGGTCGTAAGTACTTTGCCAGTGCTAAATAGATCGCCAGTCTGCATGCAATGAATTGAATCATTGTACATGCATGAGCTCCAGCAGGCCTCAGATACATTGAATTCATTAACTAGGCACGATACCTTGCTGATTCTCTGAAACTTTTGGATACTGCCACGTCTCTTTTTCTGAGAGTCTCTGAACTCCATAGGAGTCCTTTACAAATGCATGGCACCAAGAAAAGGGATACAGGATAATAAGAAAAGCTTCAACATCATCTTATGTATCAAAACACAGTGGTTTTGTGAGTTTAAAAAAAGTTTTTGTAGTAATTTGCAGTGCAAAAATGCAGGCTTAGGACTCTGTTTACAATCTCATTTAGTCTTTGTGCAGTTCTTTATTTTTGCATATGGAACACAGAAGACATTCTCAACTGTGAATAACATTTCTAGGGTAAATAGTTTCCAGAGACAGCCCATTCCAATATTGCAGACTTCTATGACTGCTAACATCAGAAACATCTTCAGAAGTAGTCAACCAACCACAGATCTAATTGCCTTAGCTGAAAATAAATGTAATTTAAAATGTGACACAGATGTACACAGACCATAGACACTAGAACATACTTCTGTAATCTTTTGGCAATTTAGCAGTCATGCACTAACATCACTGCTGGAAATAGTGAGATATACTCTTTTCAGCAGGACAAGGTATGTGTAGGTTTCCTGAATTTCAGATGCAATTTCTCCAAACTAGAGTGCAGGAAAGGAAGACATTTTAGTTCATTCCCTGCTATGCAGAAATAAAGATCCAGAGGAAAAGAAGTGTACAGAAGGTATTGTAAACAACAACCCTCTGTTGGCCTATGAATGTTTCTTGTGTTTCAGCAACAGTAAGAAACTGAAATGTAAGACAAGACAACTTCAAGAGGTCACACAACTCGCCTCTGTGCTCTGAGGTAGGATTAGATATACATGCGAATGTTCTTGCCTAATCTGTTTTTGAAAACTTTAAATATGTGTTTTTACACAGCTGTCTTAGGTAATCTTTTGTGGCATTAGTTATCCTTACAGTTATAAAGCCTTTTCTAATATCTAGCCTCAATCTTCTTTGCTACCAATGAAGCTGATTACTAGTTGTTCTACCCTCACAATAATGCCATTCTAAATATAACATTAAACAAAACCAAGTTTAAAAATTCACTTGAAGCAAGTATCACAGGCAGAAATATTTTTCTAATGCATTCCCCAAGCTAATCAGTGATTGAGATAAAAATTGTTCAGATATATTATGTTGTCTGACATAAGAAGATAATTCAGGAAATAAGGTTTTGTAACACATTATCTGGGATTATTTCTTCCCACCAGACTAAAATTTCTGTTAGCTTCCTCTTTCTTGAGGAAGTATAATGAACAGCCTCAATGAATATCTGATTTTTATTCAGTTGTATTTAGTTTTTGGAAGAAAATAATGTGAAGATCCTGGAGTGTATTTTCATAAAACCCTTAGAATTTATGGATAGAAGACACTAAATGTCACCCACAGAACAAACTAAAAAGGAAAACTTACTGTACTTGACATGGAAACACAATATAGATATTAAAGTAACCCGTCTTATATCAAGCCCCAATATTAAAATAGTGTAATATTAAATAACATGGAAATACTGGAGTGGCTGTTGACTAAGTTGCAGCCTGTTACACAGGCAGCCAAGTTCACCTTCATGCAGTATTCTCTGATGTCTGAAGATGAATCCTTCTGTACAGGAGTTTCTGTCTTGAAAAATGCAGGTGTGTAAGGATATAGCCCTTTCAAATGAGAAAGGTAAGTATGCTTTATCACACTGTCCTGTTTTAAACAAACTTGAAGTGACACAGCAGCTGTTCTGTAGGACACCGTGTTTTTATCTATGTAACAGTGGCTTTTAGAGTAATATGCTGGTCATGTCTCCTTGGTGGGATTTACTGGTGACATGATAGATTTATAGCTGGGAGCAGATGTTCCTTGTTCCTTAATAGCTGTAGAAGAGTTATGTTTACTGGTGAAATTGCAAAATTATCTACACATACTGTGAATTAGATCCATTATTATTAGAACTGTACATTGGTTGTGTGGTGTTTGTGTTTTTGAAATGCTGGGGCAGTTGAAAATTGATATCAGTTTGGAAACTTTCACTTGAACACTCTTTCAGAGAAAAAAAAAAAAACAAGAAACACAACCAAAGCTTCAGTTAATTTTCTTTTTTTTTCTTTCTCTCTCTTTTTCAGCTGTTAGTTTTTAATCCACCCTGGAAAAGACAAAGGTGAAGTAAGTCCTGCACCAAAATTCTAATTATTAGTTTATTTAATTCATCAAGAAAATATAATGGCATGTAAAATATAAAATACTTTTATTTCATGGAGGGGAGAAATGCTTCTCTTTGGCTAAATTTTTCACAAAACAAACTGAAAGAAACTAAGAGTATTTGTTTATCGGCTTAGGAAAAAACTTGACAGTAAAACATAGAGAATATAGTGAACTTCGCTGCCTGTGTAACAGGCTGCACTTAGTCAATATCTACTCCAATATCCCCATGTAGTTTAACTTTACATTGTTTCAATATTGGGTTTTAATTTAACACAGATCACAAGAGAAGAGGAGAAAAGGGATCAGAAGAGGAGAAAAGCGAAGCGGAGGGGAGAAGAGAGGAGAAAAGGGATCAGAAGAGGAGAAAAGCGAAGCGGAGGGGAGAAGAGAGGAGAAAAGGGATCAGAAGAGGAGAAAAGCGAAGCGGAGGGGAGA